>Ga0105053_10005291_pt1 | contig 18397 bp, 8 predicted proteins | sample BON01_FD_78093 | JGI IMG/M metagenome (GOLD analysis project Ga0105053, IMG submission 78093) | Freshwater microbial communities from Lake Bonney liftoff mats and glacier meltwater in Antarctica - BON-01 | ecosystem: Environmental > Aquatic > Freshwater > Ice > Glacier meltwater | place: Lake...
CGGGCGCCGTGTTTGCGGCGCTGGTGCCCCTGGTGCGCGCCCAGCAGGCGCTCTCGCTGTCGCTCTCGCCCTCGCTCTCGCCGCCGCCGCCCTCCTCCTCCTCGGCGCCGGCGCCCTCCGCCGTCGCTGCGTCGCTGCCGCCGCGACCCCCTCTCTTCTTCGCAGCAAGGTTGATTTTGGACAAAGCCCCGCCCCCAACTTCTTCATTGTCCTGCCGTCGTCCAATAACACAATGCACGCCCAGACCTCCTCATCATCGATGGGCCTCAGGCACCGAGAGGCGGCGGGGCGCGCGCGCGCCACCGGCGGCTGCCCGCCCCCCCCGAAACGGCCTCGCCTGCTCCTCCTCCTCCCGCGCGCATGCCCCTCCTCCTCCTCTTCTCCCAGCGACGCAGCGCCCGATGCCAAGCGGCAGCAGACCGACGCGCCTGCATCACCGCCAGCACCGCCGCCCTCATCAGCGAGCCGGCGCACGACCCTCCTGTCGGCCGGCGCCGCCGCCGCCGCGTCGTCGCTGGCAGCGGCGGCGGCGCCCCCGCGCCGCGCGCTCGCAAACGAGCGCGGCCCCGCGTTCGACCCCTTGGTCGCGGCGGCCTCGGCCATCATGCGCCCGCCCCTCCCGGAGGCCGCCGCCGCCGCGTCGGCGACCCCCTCGCCGCCCCTGCCGCGAATCCCGCGCGCCCCGAGCATCCCGCGCGCCCCGGCCCTGCAGGGCATGTCGGCCATCGTGCGGGGCACGCGGCAGCTGGACGGGCGGCACCGGGGGGCGGGCGCGGGCGCTGGCGGCGGCGGCGGCGGCGGCGGCGGCGGCGGCGGCGGCGCGGGCGCGGCCCGCGCCCCGGGCAGCGCCGGCGCGCAGATCATCGCCGGCGGCAGCGACGCCGACGCCGACCGCACGCGCGGGGGCGAGGCCATCGCCGACCTCGGCCGCTTCTGGCGCGCGGGGATCGCGTCGTACGAGACCTCGGACGCCTTTGGATCCGCCGAGGCGCTGCTGGGCCAGTTTCTGCGGCTGGAGCCGAGGGCGGCGGTGCCGGGCGCCGCACGAGTGATCGCGACGCTGTCGTTTTCTTCTGGTTCGGGCGGGGGCGGGAGCACCACGGTGCCGCTGACGCGCGCCGACGTGCGCCCGGCCGCGCTCGAGCTGCGCGTGCGCGCGGCGTGCGCGCGCCTGGGCGTGGCGTCGCTCGACCACGTGCAGCTGTCGTGGCAAGGGAACGACGCGCCGGGCGCCGGGCCGCCGCTGCCGGCGTCGCTGTCGGGCGCGGCGGCGCGCGGGGCGGCGGCGACGACGACGCGGCGCGGCTTTTTCGGCTTGGGCCGCCGGCGGGGCGGCGATCTTTACGACGACAACAACACCAACAACCACCACCACGCCACCACCCCCTTGTGGCTCGACGCCCTGCTGTCGCTGCAGGACCTGCGGCAGCGGAGAGGGGGATTGGTCGGCGGCGTCGGCGTGGTGGGGTTCTCGTCGGCGCGCCTGCTGCGCGCCCTGGACGCCGGCGTCGACGTGGCGACCAACCTGGTCCCGCTGTCGGTCGTGGACCGGCGCGCCGTCTCGCAGCGGGGATTGTCGGCGCTGTGCGCGGAGCGGCGCGTGGCGCTGCTGGCGCGGGGGTGCCTGCTCGGCGGCTTTCTTCAGGCGCGGTTCCTCGGCGTGCCGGCCTCGGCCGCCCGCCTCGACACGGACGCCAAGATGGAGTACGGCCGCGTGGTGCGCGCGGTGGGCGGCTGGGACCGCCTGCAGGAGCAGCTCGAGGTCCTGTCGCGCATCGGCAACGCGCACGGCGGCGCGACGCCGTCGGCCGTCGCCCTGCGCTGGGCGCTGCAGCAGGAGGGCGTGGCGGCGCTCGTGGTGGGGGCGCGCAACGCCCGGCACGTGGGCGACCTGCGGCGGGCGTTCGCATTCGAGTTGGCGGAGGACGAGCTGCTGGACATCGACGCGGCGTACGAGTCGGCCGTGCAGTCTACGGGGGACGTGGGCGAGTGGGAGCGCGGGGGCGCGTGGTGATTTTTTTTTTTTTTTCATGTCCTGGTCGGTCGCCGTCGTCGTCGGCGTTGTTTGAGCGCGGGCTTTGGTGATCGCGCGCGATTTCTTTTCGAATCGAGGTGGCAAAAAGTCGCCCCTTTCGGAGCAAAGGCTCTCATTCTCATCTCACATCGGCTCCCCACCAGCGACAAGGAGCATTGACGTGGCGCGCCGCTCCCTGTGCTCGCTCGCCGGAAGGCCTCTGTCCCTCTCGCGGAGCACGAGAACACCAACGTCACGAGAAAAACAACAAGCGAAAAAATGCTGCTCGCGTCCGCCCATCTTCCTCCGCCGCTGCTCGGCCGGCTCCGCCCACGCCCCCGCGCGGCAGGCGCACCACGTCGCCCCTCGACCTGCTTCACAGGGGGCCCCCACGCGTGCGCTGTGCCGCGCGCAGGGCAGCAGCAACAAGGGGCGCGCCGGGGCGATGGAGACGCGCCGCCGCCGACGGCGTTTGGCCCTCCTGCGCCGTCGCCCGCTTCTTTCGCGCACGTACGCTCGGCGACGTCGATGATCCTCGCGACCCTGACGGTCGGCTGCGCGCTGGTGAGCCGTGATACCGGGAGAATTTGAGTTTCGGAAGCATTGTTTTCCTTCTTGCTTTTTTCCTCCGCCCGCCCACGACCATCTCTGAATCATCCTCCTCCTCGCACCCCATCATCGCAACGAAACACACGACAGGCCGCCGCCATGCTCAACCCGTCCGGCGCGCGCGCCGCGCCCGCCGCGGCAGCGACGTCCACCGCCGCCCAACCTCCCGTCGCGACGAGCGTTCCGTCGCAGGCGTCGGCGGCGGCGGCGTCGTTTGGGTCCTCCTCGCAAGCGGCGGCGGGCGGCGGCGGCGGCAGCAGCAGCAGCTACATGCGCCGCCGCCTCGCGCGCGCGGCGTCGGCGGTCGCCGGCGCGCCCCTGCGCGTCCTGGACCTGGCCCTGCGGGACCACGAGATCGACCTGCCGTCCGCGCGCTTCCAGCGGCAGCAGCAGCAGCAGCAGCAAGAGCTGTCGGCGGCGGCCGCCGCCGTCCCTGCGCCCGCGCCCGCGCCCGCTCCCACCCCCGCGCTCGTGGCCGCCGCCGCCAAGAGCGACAGCAGCAGCAGCAGCGGCATCCCCGGCCTCATCGCCCAGCTCGTCTGCTTTTTCGAGCGCTTCCTCGCCTACGCTCGCTTCACGCTGGCCAACCTCACGCAGCGCGGCGCCATGCTCGCGGCGTCCGCCGCCGCCGCCAAGCCCGCCCTGAGCGCCGAGCAGCGCACCGCCGCCGAGCTCGCGGCCGCGGGCCTCGCCGCCGCGCTCGCCGCCGCCGCCGCCTGCTGGGCCGCCGCGTCGCTCGCCTCGGCCTCCGCGCCCGCCTCCTCGTCCGCCTCGCCTGCCGCGGTCGCCCGCGCCGCCGAGCGCGCCTCCCGCCCCGATCCCCATACCGCGCCGTCGGGCCTCCACTGCGCGATGGCGCTGCCGGCGGCGATGGCCCTTCCCGCCGCCTCCGGCGCCGCCTCCGCCCCTGGCGCCGCCTCCGCCCCCACCTCCGCCCCCTCGTCCTCGTCGCCCGCCGCGGGCGCGCGCGCGGCGGCAATGGTTTTGCCGGCGGGGGTGGCCGAGGCCGAGGTGCTGGACGCAGGCGGGCGCTTGGTGAGCGGCGCGGCGTGCGGCGTGGAGCCGGTCGCCGCCGCGTCGCTGGGCGAGCGGATCCAGGCCGCCGGCTGCGTGCAGCAGCAGCAGCAGCAGCAGCAGCGGGACAGCGGCGCCGAGGCGGCGGCGGCGGCTGCGGCCGCCGGCCCCTCCTCGCCGCCGCCCTTCTGCCCGCTCCCTCCTTCTCCTGCTCCTGTCGACAACCTCGCTGACGCCGTGCTTCCCGACCCGTCGCTCGCGGCGCTGCTCGAGCGGATCGGCCGCGTGCAGCAGGACCAGGCGGCGGCCACGACTACGCGCGAGACGACGATGGGGGCCGCCCGCCCCGCCGCCCCTGCCCCCGCCCCCTCTTTGAAGGCGACCACGCTTACGCTGGCCCAGGCGCTCGAGGCGGCGCAGCGCGCGCAGGCCGACGAGGCGGCGGTCGAGGCGGTCGAGCGCGCGCTCGCGGGGCCCCTCGCGCCCCTGCGGGCGGCAGCGGCAAATGTCGCTGCGAGCCCAAAAGCGCCGCCGCAGCCGCAGCAGCAGCCGCAGCCGCAGCAGCAGCCGCAGCCGCAGCTGCAGCCGCAGCCGCAGCCGCAGCCGCAGCCGCAGCCGCAGCCGCAGCCGCAGCCTCAGCCTCAGCAGCAGCCGCGCGAGCCGCCTGCCCGCCGCACCATCAGCGACGCCGACCGCCACGCCGACGGCGCGGGCCTCTCGGCCGAGGCCCTCGCCGCGGGCGCCGCCTCGCCCTGGTTGGTCCGCGGCGCCATCCTCGTCGCGCGCCGGGCGAGCGACGCGCAGCTGCAGGGGGCGCTCGACCCGCACGCCACGCGCGCGTCGTTCCGCGTCTACACGCGCGGCGGCGCCGTGTGCCGCTTCGACCGCGCGACGCGGGCGCTGCTCGAGGTGTGCCCGGGCGGGCGCGGGGCGGCAGGGCGCGAGTGGGAGGGCGGGGGTGCGTCCCGCGCCGTGGCCGCTGACGGCGCCGGCGCGGCGGCCGCGGCCGCGACTGCGGCGACGTCTACGGCTGCTGCGGTGGTTCTGGCGGTGCCGGGCGCCTCCGTGGGCCCCCTGCCGAGCCCGACCTTGGGAGCCCTGCCGATCCCGACCCCCCGCGGCCGCGACGTCAAAAACGACGGCTACCCCCTTTTCCTCTCCTTCCCCTGCCCGGCCGCACCGCCCCCGCCCGCCGCCCCGTTCCCGTCGGTCGAGGCCGCCGTCGCCGCCGCGCGCCTCCTGCCCGACGACGACGTCGCCGCAGCCGACCCGCACGCCACGCGCGCCTCGTTCCGCCTCGCGGTGCTGGCGCCCGGCGGCGACGCCTCCATTGCCGCCGCCCGCCTCCTCTTGTCGTGCCGCTTCGACCGCTGCTCGCGCGCGCTCGTCGAGGTGGTCCCCTGCCGCGCGCCCGCAGCGGGGGGCCCTGCTGCCGTGCAGGGGGCCGCCGCCGCCGCCGCCGCCGCCCCCCCGTCGCGTCCTCCTGCTCCCGCCGCCCCCCTCTCTGCCCTCAGCCCCGTCCCCGCGCCTGCCTCCGCTCCTCCCCGCTCCCCGCCTCTGGCCTCCAACCCCTTCCTGTTCGGGACCATCGCCGAGGCCGCCGCCGCCGCCCGCCAGCTGCCCGCGGGCGACATCTACCGCGCCGACCCGGCGGCCGCGGCGGCCGGCAAGGGCTGGTTCGAGCTGCGCACGCCGCACGCGGTGTGCCGCTTCTGCCGGGACGAGACGCGCGCGCTGATGGCCGCGACGCCCGTGCGCGGCGGAGCGGGCGCTTTTGCGGCAGCGGCCGCCACGCAGACGCAGGCGCCGACGGACAAGAAGGAGCAGAAGCCACAGCCCCCGACGGCGGCCCCCGACGGCGGCCGCCGCCTGTCCTCGTCGCTCGCGCACACGTCCGGCGCCGCCGCGCGCCCGGACGCCGACCCGCGCGCGACCCCGGCCTCCTTCCGCCCGCTCGCGCCCGCGCATGCCTGGCGCTGCGACGCCCGCAGCAGTGCGCGCGCGCCCGTCGGCGCGGCGGCGGCGCCTGTTGGTGCCGCGGGCGCGGCAGAGGCGACCGGCAGCGCGAGCGACGACGACGACCCGCTTCTGGAAGCGGTCGTGTCGAGCGTGCGCGGCGCCGTGCGCGGCGGCGGCAGCCGCGGCCGCGGGTTTGCCAAGGCGCCCGCCGCCAAGCAGGCCCGGCCCGGCCCCGTGCCCGCTCGCGTGTTGCGCCCGGCGGCGCCCCCGGCCGCAGCCGCCGCCAGCAGCAAGGCCGCGCCTGCCCCGCCGCAGGCGCTGGCCGGCGACGAGTTTGCCTGGTGGCACGCCGAGGGCTCCAAGGGCCCCAGCACGCGCTGAAAACATGGGCGCGTCGCTCGTTGCTTTACTCATCCCACGTGTACGATCAGGCCACTATGTGTTTCGTTGTTTTTGTTTTTCGTCGGCGTTGCCTTTGACGCCGTTCGCGCGCCCTGTTCTCGGCGCGTCGGCGGCCACTTTGTGCATCATTCTCCGCCGCGCCTCCCATACCCCTCTTCTCTCTCTCTCCACAGTACTACTGCATCGTCCCCGACGCCACCCCTCTCTGCTGCCGTCGTGCGCGCCCCATTGTAAAATTACCCCTTCACAGTCGTCCGAAGCCGTCCGAAATCGGGTCTTTGGGTGTTTCAGCAGAGGGCGTCTTGGACGGACTTTGAGCCCTGGGCGTGCGGAAAGTGGGCGGGGAGGCGCCCGGGAGGCAGCGGCGGCGGCGGCCGGGGATGCGGGGGGGGCGGGGGGGCGCGGGGGGGCCGCGGCCGAGGCCGCGCGATCGCCGCGGCGGCGGCGGCGGCCGCCGCACTGCACGCGCACTTGCGCGCGCCAACGCGGTGGGCCCGAGTCACCCCAGCATCGACGGGTCATAACGAGGCTGCTGACAGTGCAACGACCTGCTCGCTCGGGACAGGCACACGACGATTTTTTTTTTAAGATGAAAGCACCCACCCTTTCTTTTTCGAAAGATCGTGCACCGACGCTTAAAAGTGGACGGGGGTGTAAAAAATCAAGACCAGTACAGCAGTATAACACCGAGGAGGACAGGGAGCGCGCGAGGTCGCCGATTGCGCGAGGACGGGGGCGCGGCCGGCACGGGCCGCCGTTTGCCGTAAGCGGGCGACGACGCCGCGCTCGCCCAACCGACACCGGCGACCTTCGCGTTGCAAAGCACGCGACGCGCGCGTCTGGCACCCGCTCATTCGTGGTCGCCGCCTTGATCTTAAACATCGCCAACGACCGATCACACACCCCATATTGCCGGGATCGGTCGCGACGACTCGTCTAAACGGAATCCTCAGTCTCGCAAGAACCCAACGGCTGCTCTCAAAGGATGGATCAGGCGATCCACGGGTGGCAGATGCGCGTGGAGCGGCGCGCGGGCGAGGCGCTGGACGCGCGCGACGCGTCCGTGCGGTCCGCGGCCGCCCACGGGCACCTGGGACCGCCCGACCTGTGCTGGCTGCAGCGCGCAGCCGCCGGTCGGAGCGCTGCGCACGCCGACGCCAACGCCCCCGCCGCCGCCGCCGCCGCCAATGCCGCTGCCACCATCGCCGCCGCCGGCTCCCCTGGGGTATACCACTACGTGGCCGGGCGCGACACGTCCGCGGCCGCGGCCGTCGCCGCGTACGTCGCCTCGGCCGCGGCAGCGGCCTCGTCGCTCCTCGACGAGGCCGCGGCCGCAGGCGCCGCGTCGTCGTCGTCCTCCCCCTCCTCGTCGTGGTGGTGGTGGGGAGGGGGCGGCGGCGACGGCGGGTCCACCAGCGGCGGCAGCAACGCGCTCCCGGCCGCAGCGGCAGCCCAAGCAGCAGCGCCCGGCGGCAGCAGCAGCGGCAGCGGCGCCGTTGCCGCGCCGCCCCTCGCCGCCGCTGCCCGCGGCATCTACTGCGCGTACGACCCCGTGCGGCGCGTGGACGTGCGGGTGGAGGTGACGCTGCCCGGAGGCGTCGCCGCCGCCGCATTCGACGCGCGCACGGGCGCCGCCGTCGCCGAGCCGCCCTCGGCCGCCATGTGGCGCGACGCGGCCGTGGCCAGCTTCTGCCGGGGCGTCCTGCTGGCCGAGCCGGCGGCGCGCGGGGCGGTGGCGGTGGTGGCCGCTGCGGGGCCGGTGGCTGCGGGCGCGGGGGCCGACGCCGCGCCGCCGCCGCCGCGGCCGCCCCTGGTGCACGTGGCGCCGCCGCCGCTGGGGCGCGCCGAGCGCGCGGTGTTTGCGCGTGTGGCGGCCGCGTACCGCGACGGCACGCTGCCGGGCGCCGCGCTGCCGACGCCCGTCGTCGTTGCGGCGGCCGCGGAGCGCGACGACGCGTTAGGGGCGGCGGCGACGGCAGCAGCAGCAGCGGCAGCAGCAGCTGCTGCAGCGTCTTGCGCCGATGGCACCACCGGCCTATCTCGCCGCCCTCGAGGCCTCGACCACGCGTGGGTGGGCGGGTGGCTGCCCGACCCCTACGCGGGCGCCAGCCCCGTCGGCGCCGACCCCGTGCTCCTGTGCGTGCTGCACCACTTTCGCCGCACGGGCGGCCGCTGGGCGCGCGCCGCGGCCTTTTTTTCGGAGATCGCGCCGGTCTGCCCGAGCGCCGCCGCCTACGCGCACGCGGCGCTGAGGGCAGGGGGCGGGGGCGGCGGGGGCGGGGGCGGCAGCGGCGGCGGGAGCTGCGGCGATCTGTCGGCGGCGTTCCGCACGCTCGACGAGGGGCTCGAGCGCGACCCGGGGGACGCGGTGCTGCTGGCGGCGGCCGCGGCGGCGGCGCTCGAGGAGGCCCTGGCGGCGCGCGCGGTGGAGGAGCACGCGGAGGAGGGCGCCGCTTATGCTGCGCCGGCGGCCGACGCTTTGAGCTCGGCGCCCGAGGCCGCCGCCGCCGCCGCCGCCGCCGCCGCGCGTCGCCGTCGCCGCAGCGAGGCGGCCGTGCGGCTGGCGCGCCGCGCTTTGCGCGCCGAGGGCGGCGCGCGGCTCCGGCCCGCATGGCTGGTCCTGGCGCGCGCGCTGGCGCTGCGCGGCGCGCACGGCGCGGCCCTGGCCACGCTGAACGCCTCGCCCGCGCCTCCGTCGCTCGCCGGCTGGTGGGGGGGCGTCCCCCCGTCGCCCTCTTCCCCCTCCTCCTCCTCCTTTGGCGGCGGCGGCGGCGGCAGCGCGGCCGCGGACGCCGACGCAGGCACGCAGCAACAAATCCAGCCGCCGACCATCTCCCCTCTGTGCCTCTACGTCCACGCCGGCGTGCCTCCCCCGCCCTGCCTCCGCACGGTCGCGGTGTCCTCGTCCGCCGGGGCAGGAACAGCAGCGGCAGCGGCAGCAGCGGCTTTAGAGCACGACCCCGACGCGGACGCGCGCGCGAGCGCCGACAGCCTGCTGCCGCCGCTGCCCGTTGCCGCCGCGGCCGAGCCCGCCGCCGCCGCCGCTCCTCCCGCGTCAGCAGGCACGGCCGCCGCCCTCGAGGCCCTCCCCGGCGCCCGCCTGCTGGACGGCGACCTGTGCGCGGGGTTCGACGTCGCGCTCTCGAGCGTGCCGCCGCCCTTTTGTGCGCAGGGGCCCGCGCTGGCGGCCAAGGCGGCGAGGGGGGGCGCCTACTCGGTGCTGCGCGCCTCGGCCGGCGCCCTCGGGTGGGACGGGTTCCTCGCGGCGCGCGGGCGGGTGTTCCTGATGCACGACGAGGCGGTGCAGGTGGCCGCGCGGAGGCGGCGGACGCAGCAGCAGCAGCAGCGGCAGCAGCAGCAGAAGGACCAACGGGAGCGGGAGCGGGAGCAGGAGCGCGAGCAGCAGGCGGCGACCCCGCGAGAGGGGCAGGGAGCCTCGTCGGCGGCGACGCCCGCGGAGAACGACGACATACTCACGCGTCGCAAGGCGCGCCTGGTCGGCGGCGGCGGCGGCGGCTCGATACCAGGCAGCCCGCGACGCGTGACGACGCCGCGGGCGACCGAGGCGGCGGCAACGGCGGCGGCGGCAGCATCGGCCGCCGGCGGCAGCGGCGGTGGCAGCGGGGGCGGGTTCGGCGGCAGCGGGGGGGGAGGCGAAGAGGCGATGGCGCTCCGGACGATCCGGACGGGGCCCGCGGCTGCTGCTCCGCCGGCTCCCGCCGGCCAACCCGAGGTGCAGGGCGTCCCGGCCGCGCGCGCGTCTGCGTCGCCGCGCCCGCCCCCGCCCGCGCAGCGCCACGGCAGCCTCATGCACATCCGGGCGGCGGCGGCTTCGGCAGCTTCGGCGGCAGCGGCGGCGGCCGCCGCCGGCCTGAGCGGCGCTGGCGGCGGCGACGGCCTTCCTCCGCCCCCGCCCCCGCTCACGCCCACGACGGCCAGCGCCGGCGGCCGCCACCGCCCGACCCTCCCCTCCGCCTCGGCCTCCGACTACGCCCTGGGCGTGCGCACGGTTGACGACGACCGCGCCTCGGCCGTGCTGGGCGAGCTCCTGGGCGAGGACGCCGACGCCGCAGAGGCGGCCGTCGCGCGCCTCACAGTCGGCCCCCACGCCCAAGAGGGCGCCGCCGGCGAGGGCGCCGCCGACGAGCGCGCCGCCGACGAGCGCGCCGCCGTTTTGCCGCCCGCACCCGCGCCCGCCGCCTCGTCTGCGCAACCCCCGCCCAAGCGGCTGTGCGCGCGCTGGCTCGACGAGCTCATCATGGCGCTGTGGGCCGACCTGCAGGCGCACGTCGTGTGGGGCCTCGAGCGGGAGCTGGAGGAGGACGAGGCGGCGGCGGCACTGGCGGCGGCGGCAGCGGCGGCGGCGGCGGCGAATACGGCCAACGCCGCACAGACGCCTACGCCGATGCCGCCGATGCCGCCGCCGCTGCTCGCGGCCTCAGCCAACCCCCTGAGCGCGATCGGGTGGCTGCGCCGCGGCATGCTGGCCGAGCGCCTCGGACGGCCCCTGGAGGCCATCGCGGCGTACGCGCGCGCCGCCCGGCCCGCGCCGCCGCCGCCGTCCTCGTCCTCCTCCTCGCCGCCGACGCCGCCGCCGCCGCCGCCGCCGGCGGTGGCGGTGGCCGCGTCTGCGGCCCTCTGCCGCCTCTGCGCGGCGCGCGGCGACGTGGCCGGCGCGGTCTCCGCGGCCGCGGTGGTCGCGCGCTGGGCGCAAGCGCGCATGCTCGAGGGCAGGCCCGCGGCCGCGTCGGCCGTGGCGGCAGTCGCGCGCAAGGGCGACGCGCACGCCGCGGCCGCGCTGCCGCCCGTGCCCACGGCCGTGGCGGCGGGCGTCGCCGACGCCGTCGCGTCGCGCCGCGGAGGGGGTCTCGCGGCCGCCCGCGTGGCCGTCGCCAACCTGGGCTTGGATGGGGGCAGCCTGGCCGGCTTTTGGCTGCAGAGCGCGGTCGAGGCCGCGAGCGAAGGGCAGTAGTCGCCAGCAGCCTCGCTCTTCTTCTGTCTCTCTCTCTCTCTTCTTACACGATGAGATTCTCAATCAACAACGATAAGGGTCTCGGTCTCCTCTCCCTCTGTGTGTATTTTCGCTCCTCAGGCAGCGGCGTGCGCCGGAACGCCGCCGCCACCGCTCGCCAAAGGCTGCTTGTGCTGCTGCTGATTCTGCTGCTGCTGCTGCTGCTGCTGCTGTTGGGCCATCGCCAGCTCGGCCGGCGTCAGCATCCCCCCGCCGGGCGCCCCGCCAAACCCGCCCGATGCCAGCGCCGCGCCGGCCTCGCCCAGCGGCACGGCGCCCGCCGCCATGCCGGCCACGCGCCGGTCGCTGCGCCGCCGTATCGCCTCGTACAGCTCGGGGCGCGCGGCCACGCGCGCGAGCAGCTGGGACGCCAGGGCGGCGCCGCCCTCCGACGCCAGGCCGCTGGCGCCGGCCGCAGCCGCGCCGCCGCCGCTCGCGCCGCCCGACGCCGCCGACGCCGCCGGCCCGCCGCCGCCGCCCGCCCCGCCGCCGCCGCCGCCGCCAAACAGCCTCGTCAGCGTCTTGAGCACCAGCCGGTGCACGGTCGGCGCGAGCATGGTCAGCACGAACCGCAGCACCATCTCGGGCACCTGCACCGACCCCGCGTCGATCTGCATCATGACGGTCGCGTGCGTGCGCGGCGCGCCCGTCACAGGGTGCGGCGGCAGCGGCTCGAAACGGTAGCACGAGGGGCACGTGCGCATGCGGTCGCGCTTTTGGGCGGGGGGAGCAGCAGCGCCGGGCGCGGCGGGCGGCGTCGGCTGTCCCTTTCCCGGGCGGGCGGCGCCCACCGCCACCATGAGGGGCACGGGCGGCTGGTCGATCGCCACGATCAGGCACCCCTCGGGCGAGTCGAGCAGGTCGAACCCTGCGGCGTGCATCACCATCTCGGGCGGCGTCAGCGGCCAGGGCGTCCACAGGCTCATGCGCACGACGGCCTCGTGCGGGCTGAGCCACCCGAGCGCGCTGAACTCGGTGAAGCTGGTGTTCCAGGCGGTGACGAGGTCGGTCTCGGCGGCCAGCGCGACGATGCGCTCGAGCGGGAACTCGAGGACGCAGGCGCCCTTGAAGGCGTGCACGTTGCCGCCGCGCGGAGGAGGGTGGCCGCGCGGGTGGCCGCCGGCAGGGGGGGGCGGCGGCGGGCGGTACCAGAGCTGCAGGGCGCCGCCCGTGGTGACCGGGCGCCAGCGGCTGGCGAGGGAGAAGTCGCGCCAGTCGGACAGGACGCTGCGCAGCAGGCGCGTCCAGCCGAGGATCGGGGCGATGCGGCGGTGCTGCTGCTGCTGTTGCTGCTGCTGCTGCTGCTGCCGCGCCTGCTGGTCCCCCCCTGTGATTGGTGCCGCCGACCGAGAGGCCGCGGCGGCCGCGACCTGCGCCGCGGCGGCCGCCTGAGCGGTCGGGTAGACGGGCGGCAGGGCGACGATGGCGTCGGCGAGCGCGGCGGCGCGCTCCGCGGCGCCCGGCGGCACGGCAGCGGCGGCTGCGGCGAGCGCGGCCTCGCGCGCCGAGCGCGCGGCGCCCGTGTCGCGCGCGACCTGGCGCCGCTGCTCGTACTCGGCCTGCTCCATCTCGGCCAGGAGCACGGCCTCGGCCTCCGAGTCGAGAGCGGCGGCGGCAGGGGCGCGGCCGCCATTGCCGTTGCCGTTGCCGTTCTCGGCGCCGCCGCCGGCCGCGCGCGCAGCGTGCAGCGCGGCCAGCAGGGCGCCGACCGTCTTGCACGTGGAGGCGGAGCCGGACTGGTACGCGGCGAGCGAGGCGACGACTGCAGGGGACAGGCCCGAGGCCTCGGCGGCCGAGGCGGCGCTGCCAAGGCGGTAGTGGGGGTGGTTAGGGCCGAGGGCGGCGGCGGCGGCGGCGGCGGCGGGCAGCAGCACGAGCGCCTCCTCCTCCTCCTCCTCTTGGGGCGGAAAGGGGCCCGGCCCCCAGTCCTCGGCCGCGTCGAAAAAGCCGGCCTCGATCGCAAAGTCGGCTGTGCCGCTTTGCCCCGCCGCGGTTGCTGCGAGCGCGGGGGGGGCGACGAGGGCGCTGCTCGTCGTGAGGGGAGGACGGGCGGCGGGGCAAGCCGGCGCCATCTCGAGCGGCCTGGCGGACGCGCAGTTGCCCATTTTCGCGCCGCCGCCGCCGCTCTCGTCAGCGCATGCGGGAGGCGGCGAGGATCCCGCGAAGCTCTCCGGCGGCGTGCTGTGCGAGCGCGCGGTGATGGAAGGGGCGCCGCCGGAAGAAGGCAAGACGAGCGCGGCCTTGCCGGTTGTTGCAATCGCGGTCGCGGTCGCGGTCGCGGTCGCGGCGGTTGCGGCGGCGCCGGCGTCGTCGGCGCCCCCCGCTGTCGAAAAGAGGTGGCGCGTGTTTTGCTGCTCGCCCTCCTCGAAGCCGTGCGCCGGGGGCTGCTGCTGATTTATAGCAGGAGGGTGTGTTGACGCAGTCGTGGTCGTCGGGGAGGCGTCAGCGTGATGTACGTCTGGGGGCGGAAGGAGGTCGAAGGAGAGAGGGGGGTCACGACAGCCCCTCTTCTGCCGTCGCAGCAACGGCAGGCTCGGAGGCTCGAAATAGCACGCACCGCGAAGCAGCAGTAGGAGAGGAACATGGGTGGCTGTCCAGAGGCGCGCGCGCGCGCGCTCACGGGGGAGGAGCTGGCGTTCACGTCTCTCTGTTTCCAGGCCTGTTTGCGGCGTTTGGCCTCTCTCTCTCTCTCCAAAGCTCGAATTTGGCGCGACAATGCGCTGCCAAGGTGATCTGAAGGGGGCGTGGACCGGGGTCGCGACCGTGTGCGTGCTCTGGCGACGACTACGCTGGGGCTTTGAAGAGCGCCCTCGTCTTGTAAAGAAGGGCAGAGTGGGGCGACGGCGGGGACGCAAATGTATAGGGCGGCGGCAACAGGGCGGCGGCAGCAGCAGCGGAGGCTTTTCGAGCCGCGTTTCTCCGACAGAAATCGAATTGAGTGAATTGTTTTCAACACATCTCTCCAAAGCACGGACGGCCAAGGGCAAGAGCTAGGCGCCCCTTCTTGACGGTCGGCCGCGACAGGACTAAACGAAACGACAAGACGCGCCGCCGCCCCCCCGCCCGCCCGTCGAGGCAACGCCAGCAAATCCGCTCAAATCGGCACCAGCGCGCGCACCGACTGCGCAAACGTGCCCAGGAGCGGGGCCAGCACGGCGAGGGGCACGTTGGCCAGCTCCTCGAGCCCGGGCGTGCCCGAGGCCACCTTTTTGAGGCCGGCGGCGGCGGCGGGCAGGCCGGCGCCCTGGATGACCGACTGCTTCCCGACGCGCGCGAAGAAGGCGTCCTGTTTTTCTCGTTTTTCGTTTTTTTGTTTTTCGTTTTCGTGTTCGATTGTTAGCAGCGCGAAGCGCGAGGGGCAAGTCGGGCACGTTTGGGGAGGGGAGAAAAAGGCGACGAGACGGGCGGCACAGGGCGGCGGCAGCGCGGCGTCGCCCCGCGCTCCAACTGCTGCGCTCGAAAAAGCAAAACAACCGGGGGCATTAAAAAGGCCTTGCGACACCCCAACAAAAGCGCGACGCGCCCTGAATCACAACAACACGCACCGGCCCCGACCGCAGCAGCTCCTTGGCGAAGACGAAGAACTCGGCCTTGTCGAGCGCGCCCGTGCCGTCCTTGTCGCACTGCTTGAGCGCCTCCATGATGCGCGCGCGCGTGGGGGGGTCCTGCCAGCCTGCGGTGTGTGTGCGTGTGTGTGTGACGCGATTTTGTTGTTTGTTTCGCGCGTGGGGAGGAAGGGAGAGGGGCGGACGTGGGCGTTTTTGTTTGATTTTGTTTGGCACGGTGTGTCGTCGTGCGAAGAAGGGGGGAGGCGCTTTTGCACCTGGGTCCTTACCTGGCACGCGCTTGTTGACGATGTTGTACAGCGAGAGGATGGCGACCTCGGCCTCGATGGACTCGATCGAGTTGTTCTTGTTGACGTCGACCCGGTCAAACACCTGGAGAGTGGGTTTCAAAGGAGGGGGATGGAAGCAGCGGGGGGGGGGGGGCGGTTGGGTTGCGGCGTCGGGGCGCGGGGGGTGACGCCTTGGCGGCGGGCGGCGGCGGGCGGCGCGCGACGCGGCGAGACGGCGGCGACGGCGAGTGAGAGAGACAGGCGAGCGAGAAACACGGCCGCTCCTCGGCGGATCGGCTGATCATTGGCCGCCCATCGAGCGCAGGCGCTTGCAGGCCGATCCACACCCACTCACGCGGTCGCAGAGGAAGCGGAAGACGGCGTCGAAGAGGCCCATTTTCGGAGTGCGTGAAAGAGGAAAGGGAAAGGGAAAGGGAACAAGTCCGCCAACAGGCACAAGTGCGTGCTGATAAGCTTGATCGCGAGGTAGTTGTGGCCTGGGTCGGGTGGAAGGGCGCGTTCAACGGGGGCCTGCGTCGATCGGCGATCGTTGAAATTTTCGCCTCTTCTGCCTTCCCCGTCTCTTCCCCCTTCCCCTTCAAAAACTGGTCCATCTGTCGCGCCATCTATCTCCGCCCGTGATCGCAATCACGCACGAACAACACCACGTTGGGGCCATGCGCGACATCGGATAAAGGTCGCGCGCCGCAAAGCGCGCACAACAGCGACACTCACAGAGACACGAGAGAAGGCGCGCCAGACGAAGGACGCCAAACGCCAAACCATGGCCGCGTCCGACTATGCGCTGGCCATGCAAGCCGCGCGCGAGCGGCTGACGGAGGAGCTCGTCGTGGCCATCTTTGGCCGGCAGGTGAGGTCACGGCTGACGACTACCCGAGCGCAGCGCCGACGTCGCGCCGACGATGCCAACGCAAACGCAAAACGCGCAAACGCGCAAACGCTCACACCCTTCCCCAAACAACCAACCAAACAAAAGCAGCTGTCCTCGCCGGACCGCCGGCACGCGACCGAGTCGTGCCTTCAGCACCTCACCCGCGGCGCCGGCAGCGGGACAGCGACCGCCCCCCCGCCGCCCGACGACCCGTGGCGCGCCGCGCGCACGCGGGCGGCGTACGCCGACCTGGCGCGCGCGCTCGAGGAGGGGGAGGGGGCGGGGGGCGCGCGGCAGCCGCGCAAGGCCGCGGCGCTCCGGGCGCTGGTGGAGCGCGCGAGCGGGGCGAGCGACGGCGGCGGTTCAACGGCGGCGCTGGCGGCGCTCCTGGCGCTCGCGGGCCGTCCAGAGTCGTCGGCATTTCGCGCCGAGGCGGCGGGGGCGGAGGCAGACGGCGGCGAGGCGGAAGACGGCGGCGGCGGCGGCGGCGGCGCGTCAGAGGACGACACCCTCGCGGTGGGCCTGATGCGGCGCGGGTGGCAGGAGAGGGGGCGGGCGCGGGAGGCGGGCGCCAAGTTTGAGCGGGCGGCGGGGGGCGCTGCTGCCGCGATCGACGACGGCGACTCCCTCTCCGATTGGGGCTCGGGCGGCGGCCGGCTCTCTGGCGGCAGCAGCGAGCGGGAGGAGGAGGAGGAGCAGGGCGACGACGGCGACGACGACGACGAAACCGACGCCGGCGAGCATCGCAGCGGGGGGCCTTGGCGCCTGGGCGCGCGCCCGTCCACGACCACCGCCACCCCCGCCCCCGCCCCCCTCCTGCGCCCCGTCCCCGAGATGGCGGCCCGCCGGCTGCCGCTCGGCCGCCTCGCGCGCTGCCCGCCGCTCCCGCCCCCGCCGCCCCCCGGCAAGCTCGCGCGCGCGGCCGCCCCGGCGAGCCCGCCCCCCTCCCGCCCGGCCCCGCCCTCCCCCCTCCCATCGGGGCCGAGCGACAACGCGCCTCCGCCCCCGCCCGAGGAGGGCGCCACGCTGCTCGAGGCCCTCATGTCGGCCCGGCTCGCCGCCCGCCCGCACGCCCCGCTGCCCGACGCCGCGCGGTGCCTGGCGCCCTCGGAGCTGGCGCGGCAGGCGCTGCGGGCGGCGCGCGCCGACGTGTTCGGGCCGGATCCCGGGGGTGCATTCCTGCTGGTCTCGTGCCGCGCTGACTGCGGGATGGAGGGGCGGCGGTGGGGGGGGGACGACGCCGCCGAGGCCGACGCCGACGCCGACGCCGATGCCGGCGACGCCGGCGACGCCGACGCCGCCGCCGTCGCGATCGACCGCCGCTGCCTGACGCCGAGCCTCTCGCCGGGCGCCCTGCACGCGCTGCTGGCCGACTTTGCCGAGGCGGGCACGGCCTTCCGCGCGGTGGACGCGGCCGCGCGCCGGCTGTCGTCCCTGCCGCTCCTCTCCGGGGGAAGGGAGCAGTGCGGCTGGTCCGCCTTTTCGGGCGCGGCCGACGCCGCGCGCCCGCCCGCGCTGGCCGGCGCAGCCGAGAACGGCGCGTGGTGGCGGCCGCCGCGCGCAGCCCTGGCGCTGGCCGCCCCCCTGCCCGTGCGCGTGCTGACGCCCTGCCTGAGGGCGTTCGGGGACGCCCTGGGGCAGCAGCTGGACGCGCTCAGGCGGCAGCTCGCGGCTCTGGAGGCCTTGCCGCGGGTGAGGGGGCGGGGCGGCGGCGTGGGCGGCGGCGGCGAGGGGGCGGGGGCGGGCGACGACGACGACGACGACGACGACGACGACGACGACGCAGAGAGCGGCAAAGGCGGCGACGACGACGCTTCTGCCGCGCTCTCGGCCGCGCCCTTGTTGGAGGCGCACCGCCTGGCGCAGGGGCCGATGGCGCGCGTGCGCCTGCTGCACGCGGCCGCCGCGCACGCGCTGCAGCAAGCGGCGGCGGCGGCGGCGGCCGGTGCGCCCGCCGAGGGGGGCGCCGCCTCCGCCTCCGCCTCATGTGCCGCCGCCGTCGCCTCCTCCTCGCGCGCTGCCGCCGCGTCGGCCGCCCTCATCGACGCGCTCGAGTCCCAGCTGCGCCGCGCCGCCTCCGTCACAGGCCCCGAGGGCGAGGGCCGCCGCCGCTGCCTCGCGCATCTGCTGCTGCGGGCGTGCCTGCCGCTGGTCGCCTCGCTCGGGCGGTGGCTGTGGGGCGGCCGCGCGGAGGACGACGCGGCAGCGGCGGCTCTGCTCCCCCGAGGCGGCGGCGGGCGGCGATGGGAGTCGGGCGGCGACTTTTTCGTGGTTTCCATGTCTCCCTTGCCGTCGTCTTCATCCTTGTTCTCGTCGTCGACGGACCCGCGCCTGCTGTGGACGCGTGCGTTTGCGCTGGCGAGAGCGGGGGCGGCGGCGACAACACGAGGGGCCGGCGTCGGCGGTGGGGGCGGCGCCGGCGGCGCCGGCCAGCGCTCCCCGCCCTGCTGCCCCGCCTTCTTAGCCCCCTTGGCCCACGACATCCTGGACGCCGGCAAGAGCCTGCGCCTGTTGCGACACCTGGAGCAGCACCAACACCAGCAGCAGCAGCAGCAGCAGCAGCAGCAGCAGCAGCAGCTGCAGCAGCAGCAGCAGCAGCAGCAGCAGCAGCAGCAGCAGCAGCAGCAGCAGCAGCAGCAGCAGCAGCAGCAGCAGCAGCAG
>Ga0105053_10005292_pt1 | contig 18395 bp, 2 predicted proteins | sample BON01_FD_78093 | JGI IMG/M metagenome (GOLD analysis project Ga0105053, IMG submission 78093) | Freshwater microbial communities from Lake Bonney liftoff mats and glacier meltwater in Antarctica - BON-01 | ecosystem: Environmental > Aquatic > Freshwater > Ice > Glacier meltwater | place: Lake...
ACACACACAGAGAGAGAGAGAGAGAGAGAGAATGAGAGAGAGAGAGAGAGAGAGAGCGAGAATGCACACACAGACACTGTAAGACCCTCGGTTGAGGCATATGTATGTTATATATGTATATATATGTGTGTATACATATATGCATATGTATACATACATACAGATATACACAAACATATACATATGTATATATTCATATATATATATATACGTATGTTTTTATGTATACATATATTTATATATACATATACATACATATATGTCCATATGTATATATATGCGTATCTGCCCGACCCAATCCATGACTTATGTGCACTGCCTGATTGCCAGATTTTAGCAAATTATTTTACTTATCGTTGAGTACAAATATGGAAAATCTGTTCTGGAGAATAAAATCCTCCAGAATCTGATCCTCCGCACAAGATCATGCGGTACTAGTTTTATTACTCAATATGGTTGAGTCGTTCATTTTCGCCTGACCAAAATGATCAGGCAAAAATGTTTTGTACCAGTTAGGAACCAGCCTTCCAAAGGGCAAATCGGCGGGGCCGGCCCTTAAACATTTTTACACGAGTCGTAGCGGATGTGCATATATGTGTTTATATATATATATATGCATATACATAAACATATATACATATATGTATATATATATCTATACATATATATATGTATATATATATATATATATACATGTACACGTACATATTTATGTACTTATATATGCATACATATATATATATATTTATATATATATACCGACTCAAAAGATCTACCGTAAAACACGATTCAAATTTGAGAGCGTCTGCCAAGGCGTTGACTGGCAACCGCCTTCCTGAGGCGCTCAATACGTGCAGTCAAGTGGCCCAGGAGTTCGTCGCGGCTTTCCAGTGTGGCACGTTGGGCCATGAGCCTCGACTGTTGCAGTACCAAATGCTCTTTGTAATGCAGCGCTGTCGCATTAAGGTGCGAAATCTTGTGGTATAGACCCTTGATGGCAGCAAGAGCCACACCATCTGCATCCGAGGCGCTGATGCGATCTGCGTGTTCCCCCAGCGAAAAGGCGGCATGCATGTCTTGCGCCATGGGTCCAAGGTGAAGATACCCGGAATGATTTCCTGAGTAACGCCAGCGGTACACCTTGATCTTGCTCAGTCCCTCGACGACAGCAGATGCGTTGACCTCGAGAGACGACGTCTTGGCGTCTCTGTCTGAAACATAGTACCACGAACTCGATCCCGGTCTCAAAAAGGCACCGGTGTTCTGGCCGCGTGGTGTTTGCCCTGTGACAAAATTGAAGCCCCCAAGAGCATGCACCATAAACTGATTGTCGCGCTCAGGGTGGTTTCCACGTTCCCGGGCAAAGGTGTCTGCAAAGTGAAAACTGCCGTGGTGGCCGCTCAGATTTGAAGATAAGCCCATGATAGTTTGCTGGCTTGAAATTAAAAGATGAGTTGCATCAATCGTGTAGGTGCCAGTAGTAACGGTGCGTGATGGCAGTGATGTCGACGTGACAACGGTGCCAGAAATATCTGGAAACGTAATAATATTGTGCCGTGACGTCTCCGGCACTTGCAAGGTAGTGGTTTGTCTTAGCTTTGATTCGGCATCGCTGATGGTCCCACCGTCGAAAACGAGCGGAAATTTCCCTGAAATGTGCACCTTGAGCGCAACGTGTGACAATCTGTCGAGGCTTCCGATCTTGATCACATCCGCGTTTGCTGCAAAATTGCCCATGATTTCTAAGTCTCCCAGGGTGCGCAATGACTCAAAAATAGTGGGGAAATTGGCAGTTGTGATTACCGTTCCAGAGGTGTCAGGGAAGGTAATTTCATTGTTGGATTCTGGATCTGCGGCTGATAGCACCAGTGTCCTACCATCTTTGCGAGTCGTGCCATCAAATGTCAGTGAGGTCAAGCCCATGATATTGGCGTTGATATGCAGACCAACGTCGAGCCCTTGCTCTCCAATCTCGACGTCGAAATCTTTAAAGGTGACGCCACCTTTCAGAATAGTGTGGTCAATCGCACTTATGTTGCCGACGATCCTGGGGATGCTGCCTGTCGTCAAAATCGTGCCGGTTGCGTCAGGCAGAGTGATAACACTGTCTTTACTTGCTTGAGGACTTCCGATTGACACTTTGCGATCACTATCAAACGTTCCTACGAACGACAGCGGAAACGAGTCTCCCAACTCCGCAAGAATGTCAAGAGATGCCGCTCTTTCTGCGCCGCCGCCAAAGTTGACTTTGCCATCAAAGTTGACAGACCAGTCAAAGTCGACCCCGCCACTTGCCAGCACATTCATTTTGTTCATCACAGTTGGCAGGTCACCAACGACAATCGTGCCAGAATGGTCTGGCAAAGAGAATGTTGAGTCTACAGAATGCGGCGACTGCTCGATCGACAAGAAGGAATTCGAGGCAACCAAGGGCCCTCGGAAGGAAAGGCCATAAACAGCCGTGTTGATTTCGAGCATCGTATCGACTTCCGGGTCTCCCAATTTGATAGAGCCTTCCAATAATGCACGATCCGCTACATTCACACTAGAAAACAGGCTGCATTCCTTGGTGATGTCCTCCAAATTGCCGGTTGTCAGGATAATACCTGGGCTTGCGGGTAAAAGGACTTCGTGCATGTTGGGACTCAGGAAAGCGGGCAACATACCATGTGCTGCGCATTTCACTAGCATTGCAAGTTGAGCATTTTCTTCTCTTCTCAATGATTCACTATCCACGTTCCAGCTCACATTACCATTCTGCAAGTTGGACAATTCCTGGACCATAATCCCACGATGGAATTCGATCTCTGTGATATCTCCAAAAGTTCCTTCAGGACCAACGTAGCGAAGCCACCTAAAAGCATTGGTATTCAAAACATCTGCTCTTGTGAATTCAAGTACCGGTGGTACATCCTGGATAATGTGCAAATCTTCATATCCTTCTGTCTCGCTCGTTATAGACCCTTGAAACCTTCCACCAATCATATTTGTTTCGTATCCAGGACGAGGATAAAACCGAATGCTGCTTATGACGTCGGCATTACCAGGCCCCAAATCCATTGCAACAACTGCACTGGTTGCCTCATGATAACTGTAATATGTTTCAAGATTATTATCAAATGCTCTGTTTACCAGATCTGGTGTAGAAGTGTAAAGGACGCAGCAAACGTAGCACTTTTCTACTTCCGAAACTTGACCATCGAGGCCAGTGCCTACTGAAAGCCCGTACTCGTTCCGATATCGGTCAAATTTTGGCGTGCTGTAGTCTTGATCGTATCCTGGCCGACAATCTCGATTTACTAGTTTGACAGTCTGGGCAAGAATGGTGGTATTGTATGCTGTGTAGTTGACTCCGGGAAGAAGGTTGGCCTTCAATTCAAGCAAGTTGGCCGTCAATGTGCACGTTGGGCTGTCATCCCGCGTGACAAATGTACAAGTACCAGCTAATCCCCTTGTACTTTGATACGCTGATTTCGACAAAACAAATCCACTGCAAATCCCCGAGTCCAATTCGAAGCAATACTGGAAGCACTCCTCAATATTGATGACGTCACTTTTCACTGCACTTCCCTCGTGTTCCTGACAGCCGCGTCCAAACTGCAAAATACGCACTTCTTGGAAGGAGGAATTGTATGCAATCGGTCCGCAGTGCGGTGCAGCGCCGTATTTGACATCTGATATGTTGTGATAAATTTTGGCGTTAATGCTTTGGTGTTCATTCTCCACCTGAAATTGATTTCCATCCTCGTCGAAGTCAATGCGTCGGATGATTTCTGGCTCCAGACCTTGGTATTGGGTTTGAGAAATTCCTTCCAGGGTATGTAAAGTTTCCAAGGCAAAGGCCTTGCAACCCTGACGGTCCAATCGTTTTCCAGTCAAATTGCCACCAAATGACAGAGAGCCGAAAGCATTTCCGTAGCGCTGAGTCTGTTTGATGATGCCAGTCGACATCAAATAGCGGGCAAACGTCGACATTGTGATGTCGGTATTACGACTGAGACTTGCATCTAGCAGTGCAAGCTGTTCAATGTTTGCATAGCACCACGATTCATTAATGGCGTGGCTGCCTTTTATAGAGGGAGACACTGCCTCCAAAGCATCATTGTAGGAGTCAACATCACTTGGACGCGTGGGTGACCGCATTTGTAGCGCAGGTCGCCCAAATCTGTGACCAAAATGGTCACGTATGCTGTCGACATCTGACGTCGCCGACATGTGATCCTGCACTGTAATCTGAAGAGAAGGAGCACCATCGCGCAGAAAGTGACGAAGGGCCTCATCTACACCGCCACCCAATGGGACACTCAGCTTGATCCGGTCTTCATGCCAGAGTTCAGTCCTATTGTCACCTGCCCTTCCATCTCTCACAAATCTAGATATTTCTTCAGTTGGAGAAAGGCCTCCAAACGGACTGGGCCCAGAGAAAGAACCGTAGTTTTTAATCTTACCTGGGTGGTCAGGTGATCCATCAGTGGGAGCAAACGTAATCAGAGGAATCTCCTCGCCTGCTGATTGGAAAGTAAGCCCAACATCACCATTGATGCGGACAAACATTTGAGAACTACTTTGAAATTGCTGCTCTAAGAAGGCAATCTCTTCAGGCTCATGGTTATGGTGATGGTTGAATGGATCATGCGTATAGTTGACAAGACGACCCCACGTAACATTTCCCCAGATTTTCAGCTTGCTCTCAGTCGAGACAAGCATGAGATCCTCTTTCGGAATTGCCATGCTAGGTGTTTGTCCAAGATTGCCTGTTGTGAGAATTGTTCCAGTCGCATCAGGTATAAGAATCTCTCTTTTCCACCTACATCTCGCCGGGTTTTCCCTCTGGTTGTATTGCTGACTGCTCCTCAGGTTTTCATAGTGATAAGGCTCGCTCTCAACACAATATCTTTGCTGATACTCCGGCAACGATGAAATGGCCTGCTCTTCATCAAACAGAGTGGGCAGCTCAATGTGAAATAAGGTATATGGGTCCGGTTGCGCTGATCCTGATCGTTCGATGAGAGGATTTCCACCAGGTCTCAAATCAGGGTATGTAAAATTCGGATGTCCATAGCCCGAAACCAGCTGGAATCCACCTGCGATACGAGTCGAGACGGGATCAAACTCAGAATGCGAAGCCCACAAATCAAACTCTGGCATATATCTATAGCCAGAAGCCCCGCCACTTGTGGGTGTAGTGTTCTGTTCAAGCGGGAACTGGTGGCCGAAATTCATGAAGCTAGTCAAAAATAGACCCTCGAGTTTTACTTTGTCCAGCTTGAGATCATCGACGTTGCCGGTAGTGATAATTGTACCATTAGCTTCTGGCAATGTCAACCTTTGATTCAATCCCATTGGAATAATTGGATTGTAAGCAACACAATGACCACAGTTTGCCGTGTCACCTGCATCTTGGCAGCACTCGAAAGTGTTATATTCTGTACCATCCCGTGTCGTATTTGCACAGAATCTTCCGTGGTCTTGATGTGATGCATTTTGAGACATTACGCACACACTCGTGCCAAATGCTGCAAACGGCATACCATTCGCACATCCACATGCAGGCCCACTGAATCCTCCCTGGCTACACGGGTCAATCATATTGATTCCCGGGCGTGGCCACATGTATCCATCGCAGCCTGCGTGACACATAAAAGTGGCGCGTTGGCAGGGAAAATTGCCCTTGCACGGACCGATACATTCGCCTTCAGTTCTAGTCCCCGGAGCAGACACCTCGACAAAGGTTTCAAAGAAATCAAACCCCGAGCCCATTCCTCGAATACCCAAATCGCCAAGTCGTTTATCAATGTTCAGAAGACCGTCCCTTTTAGGAACATGGAAATCCATCTTCTGGCGAAGGACATCATCATCTATGGAAGTTGATGAATAGACTATGCAGCCAGTGGGTAATTCGCATCCTCGCACTAACATCTTGGGTTCTTTCCCAGACAATGAACTCAGTGCAGGATTTGCTTGCCTTGGGTCCAAAAACGCTAACCCGGCATCCCTGAGCGGTGAAATACTCTTGAAAAGATCCCTACCAAAAAGACCAACGCCATTGGTAATATCATAAAGATTGCCGGTCGTTACGATCACCCCACTTGAATCAGCAAATTTGATCTCATGATTGGCGGTTGGAGCATCAAAGTTCAGTTTAATTTGCTGGTCTTGCTTAAAAACATGAAGATGAAAATCCTCGCTTGGGACGCGTTTGCAGTACCCGGTAAGAACGTCCCAATTTGCCAAGATTCGCCGTTCTTCAAGCGTGGATTGCAGAACACAAATTTTGCTATGCACATATTCGTGCACAGTCGAACACTTCGGATTCCCATCACAGGCCACTAAACATTCAGGGCCACTGAAGCCCGTGAGCACAGGTAAAGGTGTGTCGAGATGGAAGTCTGGTATCTGAGACATGTCAACTACCAAGTCAGCAACATTGTTTAAACTGCGATAGGCTTGCTGGAAGAGATTGACATCAATATTCAGATTGTTAGCAACAGACTCAACGGGTCTGATCTCCTTGAATAGATTGTCCAATTCAATCACGTTTGCTTGTGTCCACCCTTGTGCGTCTGTCAGGAACGCCTTGAAGCCTGCAATCCTTGAACTTGTTATCACAGACGTTGATGCCGGGAGAATAGAAAGGGGAATTGATGCCCAGAACAATTCCTCCTTGCTAATTTCGTGGCGTGCAAGATCGTCGAGTTGGATATTGAAGGAATCACATCGATAATTCGGATACGAGGCCCATGCGTGAGGGTCGCTGTCTCGGTAGACAATGTCACCACCAATGAAGTTGCGGAAACGAATAGGAGTGCCTGGAACGTGGGTCAGATTAGAGCGCATATTATTACAGATGGACTCAAATAAGGCGTCATTCCCCTCGTGTGCAAACCACGGTGAAGGAGCCTCGCGCACAAGCAAGTGAAGATCCTGCCCGGGGTGAGATTTCACTGTGCATTCACTTGCAAGCGTGCGAAGCAATATGCAACGTGCATCCATCGCTTGAGGAGACCGGTCTGTTTCTTTTTTGAGTACAACTGCCCCGCAAGCTAGGTCATTTTCGCATTCTAACTTACACTCAGAAAGCTCCAAAGTAAGCGCATTGTTCCATTCGAAATTCTGCATCTCCACGCATTCAGACCCAATAAATGACGACCAAACTGCATATGGATATCGAGGCAATTTTGCCTTGGTCAGAATTGTCCTCCTTTCCTTGCCAGGCAACGAGCAAGAGTAACCTGATCCCAATTCAACAGGACCTTCCACATCCACGCGGCCAGTAGTATCAAAAAAATTTGGACTTAGCTCCTCAATGTCTTTCAGGTTTCCTGTCGTAATGATTCTACCTGAAAATGTTGCCACCCCAGTGGAATCTCGGGGTTGACAACTTGAACTCATGTGTCCTGCACACAAGTCATGATCCCAGGTTGGCCATGTGATACCCCACTCTCCGACATCGTGGGCAAAAGACAAATTGCTCGATGCGCTGGCGCCTTCGAGCGAAATTGAATTGTTCATCAAAATCATGTTTACATCAGGCTGGACACAGAAGCCATCTGTACCAGACACATCAGTTCCTTGACAATGACTCTTGGCATGAAGTGGCACATTGGGTATAGAGTCGACGGCGGTTCGGACGGTGTCAGCTACCCCTCTTCGCGAACCCTGTGACTGTGCTGGTCTACCAATAGCTCCAATATACGCCACATCTACAATCTCCGTCATACCAGCCACATGCAAACTCGTCATGCTTCCAGATTCTTTTGTCACTGCATCCAGATTCCCGCTCGTGAGAATCGTGCCATTTGTGAAGGGAATGGTTAAATACTCAGGCAGCAGATTCGTGCCAGAGGGATCGAAATGGAAAATTGTCCTGGATTCGCTTCCATTATAGCCAAGTTGCAACGTCGAATCTGCATCTGCAACGCAAACTCCTGAAGGAATTTGATAAGCACCACCACCACCCATCAGCAAGAGCAATTCCTCTGAGATTCCGGGAACTTCATGGCAAATGTGTCTCTTGACATCCATTAGCCCTCCCTTCTCTTTCGACGACGTTCCCTCAATTTCCACACAAACACAGCGAGATTCTGCTTCGTAAAATTGTTGAAGAGCATGATCACTGGCTACAGCGAGGGTAGGCAACACATTTTTGAGACCAGCAACCACTCGGGAACCCTTTGGATTGTTCGGATCTTTCAGATCCTTCACATCGCCACTCAGACCTAAAGCATACAGAACAGAGCAGCAACCGGGAATTTCTAACTCAACGAGACAATCCCCCTTGAAGTTTCCACATTCAACATCGTATGTAGTAACTATGTAATCTCCGCACTTCTGATATCCAGCAGCACTGCTTTGAAGAATCCGAGTTCTCTCTGCACTTTGCAAGGTTGCTTTCCAATTGTGAGTCTCGTTCACTTTTGGGCAATCTTCCTCCTCCATTAATAGACAGCGTGCATCCCCACTGATCTGGACATGTGGAAAACTGCACAATGAGCGTGCACTGACAGTGGCTGAACACATGCACATGTCCGGCAACCTACACGACGCTTCACAGGCCGCAAAAGAGGCATTGCCATACTCCTCTACTGTGAAATTTTTCCCCTTCATGGACCAAACCGTTTTCCCTCTAACCGATTTACCCTCGTGGCACGTGACCTGCTTGCAAAGCTGCACATTATCAACCAATGTGAGTTCCACTCGACTTGACGCCTGCGCTAAGGGAAGAGAAACTAATGAAATAGCGTCGAGAGCCTCGCTTTCCTCCAACACCACAAGTGCATTGCAGTATTGTTTGCAAACTGCCTCCAACTTTGCCAGGTTAACTTGGTCCTGCAATGCTGAGAAAGTTTTGTTAGCGGTGTGCATCTCATCGGAAAGCATTCTCCAAACTTTGTTGGAATCTGCATGCACAGCAGCTTGGTAAAGATCTTCCGACGAGTTGTGGAGGGCAATCCACAGGGTCTGCTTTTCCCATAGATGGAAAGCAATCGAAGAGCTGGAATCCAAATGAAACGAAATGTCAGTGCGGTCCAAAGTTCCATCTGTATCGAGATCAGATGCAACAGTATCGACACGAGAACAATCTGCCAGTTTGCCAAACACTGTGTTACAACTGGAAAATTCAAGACGACCATTGATTTTCATTGCTACAGTCTTCTCGTGCTCGAGCAGGGCATCCACTCTCAGTCCTGTCATATGGCTCGACTCGACTTGCACGTCCTCCAGATTACCCGCGCTAAGCACAATTCCGTCAGCACTGCTTGGCACGAAAATCACGTTGTTTGTGGGAGCATGGCCTCGCTGCGTCTTAGTTGCGCCCAGCACTTTGCCAAAGGTTGCTACTGGATTCAAGCATATGCACTCAGATGCAGGACATTGAAAGCCCGGGCCCCATTGATCGTGGCACCAAGTCACATGCACCACCTTGTCGTGAAATGTCGGCGGTAAGAAATTTGTCCAACCTGCCTGCCCTCCAAAACCAAAGCCAGACTTCGTTCCATAGCCTGAACTCACATAGCCAGCCCCAGGAAGCACTGGATGCTGCTGCACAAGTCGAGGCAAGCCACGCATTGATGCTGCTCCAAAGGTGTAGGCTCTCAGGGGCGTATGAATACCTAGCGTCTCCAAAATTGTGCTGGTAGGCAGTATGTGAACTACATCGTCGTCACTAATACCTTGAATATCTGATTTCACACCTCCGACCATCTCAATGTAACGTGACGCTGGTGCGCAATGAAAGGAGCGGAGTTGACGAGACGCACCGTGGATTATTTCGCCGCATAATCCCGCATCTGGTTCAACAATGTTGAAGGACAAAGCAAATGAGCTTGCATCCAACTTGTTTACAAGATGGGCATTCAGCGTACTCGTAATATTCTCCAGTGTATATATCCCGTGGGAAATCTGCACACTCTTATAGACACTTGTAGTGTTGAGGAAGCCTCCTCCAATGACTTCAGTTACAGTGCAGCCCTGAATATGGCACTCTTCAAGCCCCCACAGGAAAATCGGCTCAATCTTGATGTGCGTAACAGAAGAACTTGGAAAGACATTAAAGATGTCATGTCCGATTCGAACTTTCAGTACATTTGTAAAGAGCATTGCGTTTGTGACAGACACGTCAAGAGGGAAAATGGCACTCGTAACGTTAATAGTTTCACTCAGTATCCCTTGCATAAGGTCTCGAGGTTGCTTGTTATTGAAAAACAGGCGATCTTTCGAGGGTGCACAAAATTCCTTTTGGTGAGGCGTCTCTCGAGAGCTACACTTGCACACGAGTCGATCAATGAAATCGCCCTCAGAGGAAAAGTGTCCGACTTTGGCTGAGAGATCATAAATGCGACGAGACCCAAGAAAAGCACTGTCCTTGCAACCAAGCTCATTATACACCATGTTCCAAACCTCTGAGACTGGCAAGCCTGCATACTCCGAACACATGTCGCAGCACGACTTGCCGGTACTCTCAGCAGACACAATGTGTGCTTCTCCCTCGGCAACATTGTCCTTCACCCACTGGCTTCCAGCTGGACATTGACACGTAACTCCTACAGCCAACCTGTCGGGAATTCCTGGTATATCGAGCATTGGACAGTTGTTCATATTAAGGAGAGAAAAAGGAGATGCGGAATTGTTTGCGCTTGAAATCATTCCCGATGTGACAAAGCCATTTGCACAAATTCTGTAATGCCGGGACGATGTGAGATTCCAAGTGAGCACAACCTTTTCATCTTTTACATCCCGAACCTCCCAAGACACGTCTGACAGGTCATCAAGCGACAATTTCTCTCCCACAGACAGTTTCAAAGGGAAAGAACGTGAAAGGCGACTGGGGAGCCAGCCACCAGACTTTTTCAGCCAAGTCTCAAAGGGGGCATTTTGCATCACTCCAGTTTGTTCACAAGAATCAAATATCAAGGTACATCGAACATCTGGGCTGTAAGATGGGGAACGATCCAACAGGAAAGGCTGGGCAGCTACGCACCTTCGCTCACGGGCGCACGCCTGTGTGCATGCAGAACGAAAAATCTCCTTACAGGCTGCATCCAAGATATTGAGTTTTGGATCGTACGTAGGACAAATCAGTTCTAGACTATCAGACGGATTCACAATTCCAGGAATCTCCGGAACGCCATCTAAGGTCTTGCAGCTATCGAAAGGAAAAACAGGCCACCCAAATGCTTCCCAACCGAGCACTGACATACAATCTACCTCATCTGATGTGCGTGGTTGGTTTCTGGCCAGAATAACAGTATTTCCTGGTGCACATTGAGTGAGCTTGAGTTGCTCAAAACGAGCATTTCCCACAAAACTCTCGTCAATCTCAAACAATGCCACGCAGTCGGACCTTTTTGCATACGACATTGCAACAGCATCAACACCATAGACTTTTCCGGGGATGGGAACCCCATCGCCAAAAACACAGTTCGCGAGGCTAGTGCTGGGCAGGGTCTTGAATTCTGTGGGTGCTGGCTGCGTGTAGCACGAAAAAAGACCATTGTGAGTAACATACTGGCACGAACTCCGAGGGACCTGGCAGTATGATATGTTTCGAGTGGTCCAGTAGAACTCGACATTATTGTTCTCTCCTGTGATATTGACTGTCTGCCAACCAATCCCAAACTTGACACGCGTTGTGCCACTCATATCCCCACTGCTGCCCACACTACCGCTATTCCAACTACTGATGTCCCCAACATGCATACCAGGCAGCGATGCACGACTGTGAAGGCCAAGGATGGGGGATATCTGTGTGCCCAGAGAGGTGATCAAGTCCAGATTGCCTGTTGATACCAAGTATCCATCAGTATCCGGGAAACTAAGTTTGGTGTATTCGCGAGCATCTTTGAAGGACAACGCTGAGGTGGCATATTGCCAGACGGGCCGCGAATAACATACAAGTGTCATTGCCTCGACGCCCCTCCAGTATTGCCTCATGAAGCTTCCCGTCTTTCCTTTCTTAGTGTGCTCGTACCACATAAGGCGTGGGGATGTTGGATCTCGTGCAGCCAGCAAGCGAAGTCGATCCCGTTCTGTGCTTGAAAATAGCGACTCATTCAGCCAAACGTTGACATGCGCAGATGCTACGATACTATCGGCTCCAACATGTTGACCAAAGACCCAGGCGGGACCCATGTTGTAAGGCAGGTCGATGATGTTGGTGCCACATTCCGGTCGGCTCGTGCAGGCTAGAGGAAGCATATATAGATAATATTCTCCTGGTGTCTGCTTCCAGACACGGGATCCAAAGCTTTTTTCTTCCATCAACTGGTATATCCCCCCAATGGCCTCAGCTTGATTGAATCCAGACACATTGATATAATTACATGGGGCTTCCTCTAAAGCCTTGGTGCTCACATCACTCGAGACATTACTGTAGAAATCGCAACATGCAGCACACCGTTCCATATCTGTTACTGGAAACCCAAACTGTGACATAGTGTTTCCGTTCTTGCCCAGCACGTGTTCGCCTAAAACCCCCAGAAAATAGCGGGGCACCAAGGAGTCGACAAGAACAGGCAATGTGTAACCCTCCGCGTTCTCGTTTGCCCACATAGACTCGAGATCTAGGCGTCCAATATTATCAACCACACCTCGTGCATTTAACGCACCGGGTTCGTTGAATTCAATTGATGCAATACCTTGCATGTACAGATACTTTAGAGCGGCATATTGAATGGGCTTCACAGGAGGAAAAGCTCGGCCCACTCTCGTACTGTTCAGATATTCTCCCATTACTTTCCACGCGGTGGCTCCTTTTGATGTGCCATAATACATGTGTAAAAACGTGAAGTTTGATGAATTGCTGACGTGATTGTTAGTGCTGCAGGTTTTTACAGTGGAGACGTCATTGTCAAATGGAAAGACCCAGTCTTCAAATCGTGATTCGAAACTAGTTTTGACAGGGTCCAAATCCTTGAAAGATTTAAAATCATGCCATCCCAGACCTGGACCACCGAAAATGGACCGCTCTGCGCAAAACACAAATTGAGCCGCCAAACAGAGTTTACATTGCGCACCTTGCGCTGTGCCCAACTCTTTGTTGCATCGGCATGGGGCACCGTCAGGCTCTGGGGTTTTGTAGCAAATATTCAAGACTTTTGGTTTGAACCGCAAAAAATTGTCACTGCCGATTGTGGCATTTATCCCACACCTCTGCCTGAAACTAGAACAGTTCATGCGGTCTGCCGTAGCTGTGTCAGGCACACGAGTCGTGAGAAACGTACCCTGCAGCTTCAGGTCGCCGGTGTACTTGAACGTATCATCCGATTGGCTCGCCACATCCTCAAGAGCATCATACACTGTCTTTAGTGGGTCGCAGGGAATCAGCATACCGTCTTTGAAAAGGCCGCAGCCAAACGCTTTGTTCCCCTGGGATGTCTTGTAGTGATATGCACCGCCAAGGATCTGGCGATCATCCTGCAATGTGAGAACGTTCGCAGCATTGTATCGATGAGGTGTGAATGAACTCCGCTTCCGCAGCCCCGGCATTCTTTTAATCTCTACTAAGTTTCCTGTTGTCAGGATTGTTCCAGAAGCGTCTGGCAAATTGATGGCTCTTTCGCCCTTTGTAGTTTGTGAGTTTGACAGATCGACGTGAGGCATTTCGAGAAAAGGTCGTCCGAACGCCGCCTCCCGTTTTGTCTCAATCTTCAAATTCGTTCTGTGGTGTAAGTTTGACGGACGAAAGACGAATGGGGTCTCTTTATCCAGCACACCATCAATGAAAACGTGAGACATTGTCTTGACATCGAGCTCGATGAACCATTCCCTGTATGCGATGTTACATATGCCTCCATCGAAGCACAGGCTCTCAGCTCCCGCTGGACATGTGTCCAAAAAGAAAACAACATCGTTGGACCACCCTGACTCGAGCTTGGTCAAACCATCGCCATACGCATAATCCCCTTTGCCGGTCGTGTTGAAGAGGCACAAAACATTGCTCATAAAATTCGTGGTGGTTCTGTTGACGTACCGTGATGAGCCTAGGCGGATATACTCGCCTGTTGCTTCGAAATATGTGCTAATCCGCAATGTATTTGTATTGTGATTGTACGCATGCTCGACTGTTGGGTCCGGACTGCCAATTTCAAAGCCCCCCTGTGATCCCATCCTCTCAATTTTTGCCATCTCAAATCGATGCAGAGAATATAGGGTCTCTTTAACATTCCGTCGGAAGGCTTCATGCTCCCCAACAAAACGAAGGATGTCGTCAACCGCCATGTAGCAATTTTCACTAAGATCATCGTCCCGACATTTCAAACCGTTGTCTTGCCTGCGTCCGTAAATCAGTATCAAAGCTTGTGCAGTCCTGCGGGCCAATCCATTGATATTGCAGCTGGGTGCAGCACCCCTACACGGACCGAGTATATTGATGTGTGCAATCGAAAAAAAAATGAGATTTTTTTGGAGCACGACGTTCAACTCGCCAACGTCCATACGCTTGTCATTGTTTGTGTCCCAGGATGGTATTGGGGTCTGGCCATACCACTGATATGCAGCAGAGACATCATCTGGACTGGCCATCTTGCAGGCATCTCTTCCCATATCTTGAACATTGCATTCTATTGGAATATCGATTTGAATAGGTGCCGAGGTCATCACTCGAAATTCATTTCTGGTCAGCGTCAATTTTTGTTCTTGTACCCCAAAAATATTGGCTGTTCCCGAAAATGAAACATCGCTATGCTCCTTAGCAGGATCGTCAAAAGAAAAGTAAAGTGCATTGTCTACCGTGTCGGTTGACGATTCAGAAGTACTTGCATGGCCCCATCCCACTTCCCTCACCCCATCGACGCCTAGCGCCACCCCATCGACTGCAAGCCCTCCAATATCCTCACTTCTGGTCCAATCGTCTTTGCGCACACGAGAGTGCCCGCCGACGGTCATCTGGAAGGACGATGTCTTGTCATCTTCTGCAAGAGACCGAATACGCATTGCACCCCGAGCGGTAAGCGATTCATGGCACTCAAGGGTGCCTAGCATGCCGCAATCGTTGTTACACTCGTCAACAACAGGCTGAGTGCACCTCGTTTTCTTTGCACTGGTGATGCATTGCAGACGATTCAAGCCTGTGCCCAAGATTTGGCAGGAAATTCCACATGTGTTGTTGACGACTGCACCACACGGAATGGCCAACGCCATTTCGTTGCTGATGACAATTCGCCTATTCGCATCAACAAAAGAAAAGAGGGGAAGATCCGGATGATCGAGATCAAAGTCAAATCGTGGCAAATCCAGTGCATGACGTAAATCAGATCGCACGAGTAGTTGCCATGACGGGTACCACACATCGCTAGCACCGTCACCATCCCTCCAATGCGTCCCCTTTCCAGCATTATTGCCTACACCCCAGCCATCCCCCCAACCGTGTTTCTGGCGATCCGTGAAATTGCCGCCCTTTTCATTTAGCACACTTATCATTCCCCAACCAATCTTGTCACGAATTTTGGGTGCAGGATCAAGGGATGGATCGGCTATGCCTTCTGCTTGAAAGTCCGCCCGCTCACCAAGAGGTTTCCCGTACGGTGCCTTGATTGATCCTGGCGGCAGATACGAAACAAAATTTGTCCGGACAAAGTGCTGAGATCTGTAGCCCATGTAGGCAATCAATGGCGGGATTTCCTGCAAAGGCACGTTGGAACTGAATCTCCTTGCAAGATTGCTCGAGGTCCCAAGTGAGAGTTCGTATGGTCTGATTGACCATGCTGGTGGCAACGGAGCGCCATCCAGCAACGAATTTTCAGATTCGTCCATCGCTATCTCCAAGTTTGCTTCTAATGTGTCCTTCACAGAGCAGCATACAAAGCAACTCTCGGCATCTGTCATCACACCCAAAATTGCTTGCCCCGGCGGCTTGTCACCGACGTATAGACTGGACTGATTGTCCCATTTGAATGCTTGCATGTCAGCTCCTTGCATCTCAAGCAGGGCCAAAGCAAACCCAAGTTGGGAAGCGTCCGCCTCTTCTCGCAGCACTTCGCTTCGCGGAATGAAGTCATAGTATACCAAGAAACCTGGAGCGGAGGATACATTTGTCGTCATTAGCCTGATAGAAACAGGATAGTTGAATTTGTTCTGTGTGAAAGTTAAGTTTCTCGAGGAATTACTTTCCCCCCCCCCGCGCGGCCCAGTATAGTCGAAAAACATGTTGGACTTGTCAAAGGCTGGACCATGCCTCCGTTGATACTTGTCGTCACTTGGAAATTCTTCACCAGAGACAATCTGAAGCTTGTCGTTTTCCCCGAGAATCACATACTGTATTGTAAGCCGTGCAGTAAAGCCAACAGGCGCCTGGAGCACAAATGTACAATTGTTCCCTGCACAAAGACAAGTGAGCCATGTCAGTCGCAAGACAGACTCAATGGGCGTGCAGTGCCAGAGGGCTTGGGCGCGCATTGGCGAGGCATAACGCGCCGAAGCTGTTGCGTGTCGAATCTCAAAGTCTATAATAGCATCACTGTCCGGACAAAAGCAGGAAAAACGAAAAAACATCTATGCACAAACATCTAATCTGTGTTTGGATAAAAGGTCGAGATTCATAGTCGAGTGTATCCTTAGGCGCGCGGCAGTGTCGGGAGGGCGTTTGCACCCCGCCGCCGCGCGCCCAGGTTCAAAGCGCAAGATACACATACCAACGTAAGTCATGTTGTCCAGAATGGGTTTGTAATTCATGGGCCGAAATTTTTGCACTCCCGAGCTGATTGCTCCCGACTCCTTCATCCAATCATACTTGAGCCTATTATATAGCACCCACGGAGGCGCCACAACTTGGAGCCCCGCACACTGCGAAATGTTGGCTGGCATCTGCCTGCTCGACGACACCTTCGGCTCCGGGAAGAGCCGCTCCCACCCCGTCTCGTTGTAGAAAACACGTAAGTAATCAAATCCTGGTAACGAAAAATTGTAATCTTGACACGACCGTTCTTCTGGGTTTCCAGTGAAGATGTTGGTGGGTACTACACCCTGCACCACAGCGTCAGGGTCGTCCCAGACAGACTCGACCTTTGTAAGAGCCGGTATCAGCAAGGCGATTTGTTCGGCCAAAACATTTTTGACCCATGTAAGGTCACTGGTTTTGGGTGCTCGCCACAGTAATTGTTGAACGGAATTTGCCCAAACCAAGGATTTGCCAATCGAGGAAATAGTCGAAACTTGTCCATTTGTGTAGGAAATCGTACACAGACTGCCCTTCAGGTCCTTGAATTCAAGAATAACTCCCTTCGCGGAATCGGGAAATTCAAGCTGTCGAAACCAACGAAAGCACAACCTATATCGTCAGTCATTGACACGAGGCACAACAGCAATCGTAAAATGCAGTGCTCACACTGGCAAGAAGGTGAATCTCGAAAATACCACACACACACATACTGTCCACACTTGACTGAAAAAATGCATCGATTTTTTTTTCAACATCTGGGCACAAAGTTTTTTTTGGACGACATCCGAAAACAGTTAGGGTCTGTCAGGGTCTGTTAGTGTCTAAAAGACCCTACCTAACAGATCCAAACAGACTTTAACAGACCCCAAACAGACTGCATGGGTTTCTGAGGCTCTGTTAGTGTCTGTCTGAGTCTGTTAGGGGTCGGTTAGTGTGTGTTAGTGTCAAAAGGACACTAACAGACCCCTAACAGAATCAGACAGACATAACAGACCCTCACCTACCCTAATAGACTCCAAACAGACACTAACAATTTGGGTCGGTTAGGGTTGGTTGGGGTCTGTTTGTGTCTATTAGGGACTGTGAGGGTCCGTTTGTTTCTACCTGACCCGAACATTACTCTAACTGACCCAAACAGACACTAACAGACCAAAACAAACTCCTAAGCGACAATAACTATTGGGGTCGGTTAGGGTAACACCCTAACAGTTGTCAACTGTAAGATTCGCACAAAATCCGTATAGATTATCGATCCCATACACACATACTGTCTTGCACGTACTGTTTTTGCTTGAAATTTGTGTCCTTCCTTCAAAAAAAGAAGAATATCTAATTTAGGGGAGTTGGTTTTTTGAGATTCGCAGGGGGAGGTTGAAGGGCAGACCTCGTCGATGGTAAGCATATAGAGGCTCGAAACTTTTTGTATGGCATTATTCTTGACGAAGGGAAAGTAATCAACGAGCTTTTCACTACACACTGCTTCTTTGTCCTCATGTCTCACGCAATCCTCGTTGGCGTGCGCCAAACACATCATTGTCATCGCTGCAAGCTCAGTACTACTGTCGCCATCGTACATTTGCGTCAGCTTGGGAACTTGGAGATCCTGCAATAGCACTTTTCCCACTTTTCCAGGGAAGGCATCAGCCCCTAAATTGTGGTCGATAATGTCGGCCGCAGTTAAGTTGCGGCAAGTGAAATTCGAAACACTGGAATGACGAAGCATGTCGTCACAAACATC
>Ga0105053_10005297_pt1 | contig 18373 bp, 13 predicted proteins | sample BON01_FD_78093 | JGI IMG/M metagenome (GOLD analysis project Ga0105053, IMG submission 78093) | Freshwater microbial communities from Lake Bonney liftoff mats and glacier meltwater in Antarctica - BON-01 | ecosystem: Environmental > Aquatic > Freshwater > Ice > Glacier meltwater | place: Lake...
ACGAAATAGAACGGTCCAAAAAACCCTTTCTATGTCAGACATGATCCTCAAGTTTTTCTTTATCGCATTAAACTCCAAGACAGACTGGACACTCCAAAACCTACCCACGGAAATCGTCAACAAGAACATGGAAACATTTAATCTACACCTCCAACCGCCAAGGTTGTGACCAGATCGCACAGTTGAGCCAAAAGTAAGAGGAACAGCCAACTAACACAATCTCACACACATCTATGTATCTAAGACTGGGCGCAAAACATACTTACAGTAAAGACAGGATATTAACACTAGTATTAACTAACAACCACAAAACAGGGAGAGAAATGCGAACGAGAACATATTCAGCGTACTAAACACCCAACAAACCACTTCGAAAATATACCAATCGGTAACAAAACAAAAAAAAAAGGATGTCTATCCGTAGCAATGAGCCTTCATGCCCCCTAAGTAAACAGGAATTAGTTAGTTGCTAGCAACTTCTACTCTGAAGCGTTGAGAACACGAATTTCAAAAATTCGAAATCGCAGTATACACAGGAACACGAGAAATCGCAAACTGAACACCGCCAATCCCATATAAGGGATGTAGACGAGGACCCAAATTAGGTATCTATAGTGACCAGGGGTTTTAGGACTTTCTTTTATTTATAAAAATCTTTCACATCAAATGGCTCAAAATGCGGTGTAGAACTGGATCTTATGAGGTCAGTTATCACCCTTTGGATTTTTAATTCGTCAAGCACAGACTGATTGATTTCTTTTGAATGAGCAGCTGCACAATGGACTTGTCTATCGCTCTCCAATACAGGTGCATTCATTTAAATCATCACTATTTAGTCCTGTCAGCTAGATTGCTTATCAAAGAAGAGACCTACTAACATCTACGAATATCACATTGATGTGACCAGATAAAGATCCCCAGTTCCAACGACATTTTGACATCATTTTTTTTGGTTGCAGCTCGCATGGCTCGATTTCGACCGTCTTTGAAATCGACGTTGGACAGGCTGATCGCGGTGCTGAATTGCAGTGGATTTCGCAGGTTCATCTCCTTTGAATTTTCTGTCCTGTTTTCCCCTCGTCAATTCTTCCCTTTGCAGTGCGAATATGTCCCAACTATCTCTCCTCATTCTGGACTTGCGCGTACCTTTGTTGACATGAGACAATTATCACTTTATCAGTTTCCGGGAGAGAAGGAGATCCTGCTACCTCCGCTCTCCAATCTGGAAGTCATTGGGGAGCCCTACCTCAAGTCATTCGAGCGTAAGGATAAGACCAAGGTGCAGTTGCTCATCGTGCCACTTCGCGTCAATATGAATGTCAAGTCGAAGACGATGGAAGAGCTGGTCGCGACAAGGAAAACTGTGCTCTTGTCTGCTATCAAGGATATGTAGACTGAATCGGAGCAAGAGATTCAAAACCTAGCGCAATCTATGGGCGAAATCAGTGCGCTGGTGCATGACCAGCAACCTGAATGGTTCAATGATCAGGTGACCCACGGAGTCGACAGCGACCTATCGACTGGGTCAGACCGAAGACGCATTCTCGCAAATCGCAAGCGCAAGGACCTTGAGGAGCTCGTGGGCCGGGAGATTGTCCAGGAGGGAGTCAAGGCTTCTCGAGTTGCACACGAGATTCTGGCGCTTGAGCGTCGCTCTTGGATGGAGTCTGCGACGCCTGCTAGAAAAACGATGACAAAGGAACACGAATGCCGACAATATATCAAGACCAATGCTCGATTGTTACACATCGCCTACGCCTTGTATCTAGATTTGAAACACTTCCATCCGGTTGCCATGCTCTCCTCCCCCAGTGCCCCAGGAGGTGATGAGGTGGAAATAGCTGCAACAGCTGGTGGATTGTATTGGGCTGAAAAGCTGTTGCTGTACAAGGAAGTGGTCAGCACTATAGAGTCGGATAGTGATAATGCACACACAGTCCTGAACATCAAGCAAGCGGAGGGCAGCGCTAGCAGTGCAGTACCGGGAGAGGAGAGCAAGGATTTGGGGGGTGGGAGAATGTCATGAACAGAAAGAGGATGGAAGGTGGGATGTCTTTTTATCCTACCGTGCTGGTGCTAATTCCTTGTTGGCGGAGCTGTATGAGAAGTTGAATGCATATAAGCATGAGGATGGACGGCCCTTTCGCATTTTTTGGGATCAGAAATCCGGGTCCTCTGGGAAGAACTGGGAGAAGTCATCTGCGAAGGTGTGTGTTTGCGTGTACGATTTGAATGCAAATACGTTCGTATTGAAGGCTTTGTACATGAATACCTTGATTTTTACATATAGACTCTCCTCTTTTCTGCCCTCCCTCCCTCCCCTCCCATCCTCCCTACTTCCCGACCTCTCCCTCGACCCGTATCTTTTCCCCCTCTCCTTTCTTCTCTCTCTCCCCATCTCCCCCCCCCTCCCCTTTCTCGCAGGCGCTATGCCGATCAACATTAGTGGTGCCAGTAGTGTCAAGCAAGAGCTGTTACGTTGAGGGCACCTCCGACTTGGGTCTCAAAGAAGACTCAAACATAGGCAATCATCTAATCGAGTGGCATATGTCCCTGGAATTACTTGAGCTCGGCCGAGTCTACGCGGTTCATCCCATTTTTGTCAATGAAGCCAACGAGGTCGAACCCCATTTACAGACTGACTGGCATTTAACAATGGAGGGCGGAGTGCAAAGCAGCCAGCCGACAAAGGCGCTGATTTATTTGGAGCAGGCAGGGGTAAAGTGCGGTGAAGATGCTCCGCGGCAGCGTGGGCACCTGGGAATGGAGTCAATGTCATCGTTGAAGCAAGGACGGTCGGTGCAACAGGTGAGTGCGGGCATTCGAAGCCTGCATGGCTCTGAGTCTTCCGCGATTGAGAAGGCCGTTCAGGAGATAAAGGAAGGTGTGGTGATGCAGGAGTTTTTGATTGAATCTGAAGGCCAATCACCCAAAGGCAACAAGATCTCAATCTTGAGCGAAGCCAAAGCTTTTTTCTCAACGTCCGAAAGCCTATCTCAAATCTCTTTTCAAAAATGTAAAAAAGTTTGACGATAACAAGCCGAAGCCAATTTCCAGCGACAAACTGTCCTCCTCAGCAGAGGAAGAGTAGCGCGGGTTATTGCACGAAAAGGCAAACAAAATTTTGCCCACCGAAAATGTTGACCCTGTTGTGGATCAAAGCGATGCCGCTGACGACACTAAAACTCAAGCGACAAGAGCACCAGAAGGTTCTGATAAATTTTTGGGTGGAGAATTCTTTGGGATGCTTACAGCAAAACTGGGAACCGCGAGGGCAAGGACCACATTTATCAGTGTGCTGAAGTCATGGGTGGCGGCTAACTTCAAAAGATTGAAAAGCATCAAGAAGGAGACTCTTGAGCATGCATATGCGGTGCAGAAATGGATGACAAATCTGAAAGCAGTTCACGTGGGATGGCAAAAAGAGGATGGCAAAAATTATCGCAAATGGGGGCTTAGACGAATGCAATTTAACAAGAATGCAAAATCTAGGGTCCTTGGTATCATGAAAGAAAATCTCAGCACATTTCTCTATTCAGATTTCTTGAGAATATTCTATTCAGATTTGTGGAGAAAGATGTTTGAAATGCGCATTGACAAGAGCAGGATCTTCAAGGTCGATTTGGCATGTATATCGCTACCAGGGGTTAGTCAAAAGGAGATCCAAGAGATGTCAACAAAGGCCCAAAATAAATTCTCTGACATGATCCACTTGGAGGCGAGTCTGTGCAAGAGAATTGTAAAAGATTTAATCAAATACGCTCATGACATGGCAAATGTTGTCTCGCAAGACTTAAATGCGGATGGAACATCTCTTATGGGATCCGTTGGTTCTGTGTACTCAGGTGCTCTTGCCAACATTTTAAACCACTTCGATTCGCTGGTCCAAGGCCTGGTGTCTTCACTCGACTCGCTGCAGACTTGCTGTGATAACTTTAATCTCTGTGCACTTGATGACTTGTCCAAAAAAAAAATCACGTGGAAGGGGGCACTGCATCTTGCAGGATCTATTGCCATCACGGGAGAGGGCTGCCTGTCCAACTTGAATCTGGCAGGCAATTGTGTGGGTAATGCTGGCCTCATCTCTCTATCTGTAGCATTGGCTTTTTCAAAGTCAATGCGCGTCTTGGATCTGGCGTCCAATTCTATTGGTGATGTTGGCATTAAAGCCCTCGTGAATCAGTCAAAGGACAATCTGCTTCCGCTGTATACCCTTGAGTCTCTCAACCTGTCTGAGAACGACGTAACGCAGAAAGGAACAGATAGGCTATTGAGTGCCAATTTTGTGATTCTCGCTCCAAAGCTTAAGACGTTGTACTTGTCTCGCAACTGCATCTCGCACCAGAGGATCGAAAAGATTGCCAGCTTGCTGTCGACTATGGGCAAGGATCATCCTCGGCAGACCCTATCTCTCGAAAATCAGTGCCCGCTTTTCCACGAGGAGGATGACAAGAACGCAGCTAATACACATCAGTTTCTGGTGCAACAGGGGACGAGGCAAGCACACACAACTTCTGACTCCATCACAGATAGTGTGGTTATGTCTTTCGTTCTCATTGAGTTTTTCCTCTTTCTGCCAAACCCCCAGGCTGTTGTCTTTGCGCCGGAAATCCCAGAAATAACATTCCAGAGTGTCTTATTACAGTATTGTGAGCCTCTACAATCTGAGCCAAAAAACAAAAGGATTCAGAGTTTGATTGATGATAACCCATCCTATGTAGACAAAAGAAGGTTGGCAAGGGCAGAATGGGACAGTACACCTTCAAGGCAAGTACGAGCCAACGCCATACAAAAATTGAAAACCGAGTGGCAAAATAGTGGCAAGCCGCTGACACACCTTAATCGATATGAGCTGCAGGTAGAGAGCGAGAAAGCGCTTCAAGTGCTCGTAGCGTGCTCAAAACGGATGCGATCGAGGGATGCTGCGTATTATTTGTCTGATGTTCAATACACCTCTTCTCTCCACGAATCTCTGCAGGACAGGCAACAGTGCATCGACGACTTTAATGAAAACGTTGCCTGTGTCTTGTTTAAGTCTCTTCGCTCAGAAATTGGGGGGCAGAAAGCTGAGACTCGTAAAACTGAAGACATAGCGAATGATATTGTAGCAACAGAGCTGCAGTGCAGGGCATTGGGACGCATTATGGAACACCAGCGATATCTCTGGGAAGACAAAGTCTACACAGACAATCTCACAATGGAAAGACGTGTCAATTTCACTGCCAAATTCACGGTGGCCTGGATCGGAGAGATTCTGTGCGAAACTGCAATCTGCAAGAAGGTAGCAGGGTCGATCTCGACCTCGTGCAAAGAGGAGCTGTATGAAAGGGTGGTGCATGTACTTCAGCAAGATACACGAGTTTTGGAGCGAAGGGATCTGGAGGAGAGAGCACTGAAGTTATTCGAAGAAGACAAAAAGAGCAGTCGGGAAAACGTGATGAAAACAACAGTGGACAGTGGGACGAGCAACTTTTCAGGGGCCTCCTCGAAGTTACATGATTTTTGTGCGAAACCTGCATCGACAGAGGCAGAAGTCATTGCGCCTTTTGAAAAGACTGCTGGCTTGAAGACTGTCTGGGCAAACAGTAAGTCTTTGAGAACTGAGTGGGACTTTGCCGCTGTTGCGGCTGGGCGAGAGTGTCGCGACACATATTCACAGACTTTTCCCCGCGGGACATCAAACTATTGGCGGGAGGTGGGGTGGCTAGCATCATTGGTGGCATCAAGTGTTCTACCGCGTGCGTTGAAGTTGTCTGAAACGATGCTCAACAGGTGGCATGAGCGATGGAAGGAAACAGAAGATTTCAACACCAAATCTGCAGCAGAGCATTTTGAGGCGGTGAAAATAAAAACAAAGGAAATCTATGCAGAAAAGAGGACAGAAATCAAACAGGCGCATGCATTGTGCCCTGGCCGTCGAGCTCAGGTATGGGACGAAGACATCAATGATCCGTGTAAACTTGTAAAGACATTTTACTATGTTGGTAGTGAAATTGGGACAGACACAGCTCGTGCTCTAGAAAAATTGGCGTGGTATCTCGAAACCTTCCGGATGCTGCAGTGCGTCATTGTCGCCATCACGGAACTGACGAATAATGTCAACGACAAGGGAAGTCCAGTCAAGTTTGGCAATGACCTCTTTGGTCCTGTCTGTGGAGCGGGCTGCACAGATAGACATGGTGGAGACGGTCTTTGCCTTGTGTGTGGAAACGACTGGGGTGGTCATACCGGCCACACGTGTCACACTTGTGACTTCGTTGGCAGTAGGGGATTGTGGATGACAAAGTTGTCGTCTGGTTCTGTCACGTATTACTGCGGTCAGACACGGCAAATTGATGGCTTTGACGGGTCATGCGGACCAAGTAATGATCCGCAGTGCGCTTCTTGCCTGCGGTTCCAGACTTCATGTGAGGGCCTGAGAAAGAAAACTCTGGATGCAATTGTCCAAGACGTCAAAGCGCATTGCTCTAACGACAACCAATGGATGACCAGCTTTCGCAACGACCTTGACCAGCCTTTTTTGTGTGAGAATCCAGTGCACCTAGCAAACACACGATTAAAAGTTGTGCGCCAGCATGTGGCAGACTTCTTTCAATTGGATGCCACTGGCGAGTGCATTCAATCTGACACGCTGCAGAGCCTAATCAACGAAGCTGTCAAAGTGTCTAACAATTGCAAACTAGTGGCAACTCTAAACCGCACCCTAGCCTTTGACGTATATCTATCCCAGAGTGTAAACCAGCTTGTTCTCCCGACTGCCCTTTCTGCACATGCACCTGTGACCAACAGAAAGGTTGCCTTCACCCGGCAATCGCACATGAATCCGCCAGAGGCTTCGCGATTCTATTTGAGTGTCAAGAACGATGATGTTCCTGGCAAGAGGCATGCGCGCTCTTGTCTTGATTCCCCACAAGGATGGTCGCCTGCCAGCAACACGGATGGTGCGTGGATAGAAATCAATCTGGGTGAAGCCACAACCATGTCTGGTATTGTTACCCAGGGCTGTTCTGGAAAGGGTGGTTTGGGGCACGAACACGTGTCAAAGTTTCAAATCGAGTTGCGAGATCCAGCACAGGCAATCGTTCTGTCAAATAATACTCGGTTTCAAATCTTTGAGTGCAGCGGCGGGGACGAAAAGCACGAGATTCTCTTTCCTTCCCCCATCCGAGCGCAATTTGTCAAGATCACTGTCGTGGAGTGGCACACCAATACTTCCATGCGCGTTGGGCTGATAAAGGAGGCGTGCCACAAGGAGGAAGGTGAAATTGTTCTGACGCACAATGCTGACGGAAAGCATCAGTGTCTCGTTGCATATGCTGGGGAGACAAAGTGGCTCCAAAGCGACAAACTGGTAGATGTGAACGCTCTCTATTCAATGACCAGGATGAAAGCTCGTTATGAGGCTAAAACAACAAAGCTGAAAGGTCTCTATCGGGAAAGCGGAGCCCAAGCCAAAACAAACGAAGCATCCGTGGCGGCAATTGCATTGTGGCACAAGGAGTGGGGCTTATAGTTGAAGGAACGGCTGGAATTGATTGAGGAAGAGAAGGTGACGGGAAAAGACAGCAGTGGTGAGTTCCAGAAGCAAGTGCGAGACAAGCTGGATACGCAGAGGCCTTTAGGGGCCTGGCTACGGTGGGTGTTTTCTGGTGGCAAAGGAAAGCACTTTAAGCAATTCTGGAATCTGGATGGAGAGAAGTCCAAAGGAGCTCTGTGTGAAGTTGTCACGCATAAATGGAAGTTCCTACTTCAATTTCTCGCGGACACAGACAAGAGCATTCAGGCATGTGTCGAGTATCCAAAGCATCAGGGAGCACAGGAAGGGCCCAGTCGAAACGTGCGATGGGAGGTTGTTGAAGAAACAGCTCCTCCAGTCCTCATACTGCAGTGGGACCACGAGGGCAATCCAGGGAAGAAATGTTTTGCCATGGGGGACAGTAAAGTGACCTATCTTGAAGGGGCCCCAGATTACTGTACCGTATTGTCAGAGACTGCAATCACGCAGGGTCGACACGCTTTTGAATTTGTGATGCACAAGATCGGCGATGAGCAGTGGTGTGGGGTTACCGCTGACAAGACCCTTGCGGGAACAACAAGTGATTTGAGGCGACGCGCACAGTGCTGGACATACTTTTGTGGATGCAGGCACGCTGATGGGGGCATACTGAGTGATGAGAACGAAGAGACCATGCAGTTGGAACACATCAAAGATGGCGATAAAATTGGACTCGCTGTTGATTTTGATACACGAACCCTGTCATTTTTGCGAAATGGTACACTTCAAGGAGAATGTTCTTTTCCTTCAGACGCAGTAGAGCTCTACCTTTCGACGCATTTGGACTACACTGGCGACTGCGTTGAGCTTGTGACGCTTGCCGAGGAGCAGTTGCATCCTCCAGTGCTCTGCTGTGGCGGCAATGTTGATGGCGTACAGCCCTCACTGCACGCCAGTATGTGCAGGAAAGACGCCCTGTGCGAGGCTTGCTGTGCAGATAACGATTTCCTTCTGCGAAGGGTCCTTAGTAATGTTGTGGGGCGCTTGGATCGCTCTCTCCAAACGCTCGCCAAAGATATTGCAGACATCAAGTTTGTGAAGCAGGCCCACAGTGTTTGTGCGAAAAACGCGTTGAGCATACCGCCCGCGGTTTCAGAGAACACCGACATGCTGGGGAGAGCGGAGGCAGCCATAAACGGTCTTCCTGCGGCGTTGATGGCCGAGCCACAGTGCTGCCGCAGGTTGATGGCGGCTGTGGCTGGCCTCGCGGCCGCCAGATGCGCGCTGCAACAGCTGCCACAGCAGAGCCAAGAGTTGCCGCTGGGCACACGCACACACCTGCTGGTGCCGCCCTTTGCAGAGCTTGCGTACACGCCACATCTAATGCGGTGCATGCAACTGTTGGAGGTTGGGGCAGCCAGGAGCTTCAAGACAGTAGAACTCAAGACAGTAGAGCTCAAGCTGCCCCCGGCTTTGATGGTGCCAGAGCTTGTTCTCTCGGCCGACATCCAGTGCTTGCTCTACTTCGGGAAACAGGGTAGCGCTAATCAGGAATTTAGAGAACTATGAGGGGTGGCCCTTGACAAGGCCGGCAACATCTTTGCGGCAGATACAGGCAATAATGTTGTGAAGATGTTTGATGAGAAGGGTAGTTTTTTGCAGAGCGTCGGTAGCCAAGGCAGTGGCGACGTCAAATTGAATCGCCCAGGTAGTGTGGCTGTGGACGCGGCAGATAAACTCCTCGTAGCGGATAACGGCAATCACAGGATGTGCATCTTTGATCCGCAGGGCACCTTTATGCAGAGCTTCGGGAAACGGGGCAGCGCTGAAGGCAAATTGGAATCGCCACGCGGTGTGGCACTGAATTCAGATGGCAAGATCATGGTCGCTGACACGGAAAACAACCGAGTGCAAATATTTGACGCGCAGGGTAAAGTTTCGGCAGTGCAGGCAGTGCCGAGGGCCAATTTCAGAGTCCGTATCATCTTGCGGTGGACAACAGCAATATCATCGTAGTAGCGGATTTTGGAAACCATCGCATTCAGGTGTTTGATGAGAGGGGAATCTTTGTGCGGATGATCGGGAGCAGCGGCGGAGAGCATGGCCCACTCAGAAACCCATATGAAGTGGCCATTGATGCAGCAAACAATAGTGTGGTTTCTGACGGAGGAAATAAGAGGATACAGGTATTTGACCAGGAGGGAGTTTTCTTACGGAGCTTCCAGAGCGAAGGCGACGCGGAGGGCATATTCAAGCTTCCATATGGCATGGCAGTGGACATGTCGGGAAACATTGTCGTGAGCGATCCTATAGCTAATCGTTTGCAAGTTTTCGGGACCAGAACCCCGCATGTGCAGAAATCCCAAAACACGGTGATTGTCCCCTCGATTTGCGTACTCCTTCAGTAGTGAACATAGGCCTCACACCATCCCATTCTTGGCGCCCTCCGAATTCCAAGATTGCTCCCTCTGTTGCAACCTTTGCGTGCGATCAATGTCTTTTTCAACAACACGTTTCTATCTTTCTCCTGCGTACGTCATAGAAGTGTATGTGCTTAGTGCATCAATCCTAGAGCGCCGTTTCGCTTTACTTTGTGCCACCCATAACCCTAATGGATGAAGATACTGACGCACATTGACGCACACAGAGCGTCTCGTATGAGATTGTCCAATTGAGCGTTGAAAAGGCCACTCGGGCCCTCTTGATGGATACTGTGGTGAATAATGTGTGGGAGGCGCGAGTCTTCGCCTCTGTGTGTGTGTCCCTGTACACACTCTTCGGCAAGTCGGGCGATGTTATCAGGCTTCGAGAGCTCATTACATGAGATTTGAAACACCTCACTTTGAAGGCGGGCCCAAGTCATCTTGCGAATGCTCATTTTGCTCAGGATGCCGTTTTCTTGGCGCATTTCATCGCTCGCTGCTGTAAATCGGACATGTGTTCCCGTTCCCTCTATTTTTTTGTGCCATTGGATGTTGTTGTACGAGTGTCCGTAGGTCCCGTGGGTTTGACTCATTTGCTCGCAGTGCAGGTGCGAGTGACGATTGCCGAGGACAAAGGCGACACTGAGCCATTGGTTCTGTGCCCGGGCGGGGGTCTCTTGAGGCACGTCAGGAAAGACTCTACCGTCCTAGGCTCGCAGGACCTCATCCTGGTACTTTCAAACATGAATGTCAATGTGGGAGCGCTGTACCTACTGATGGAAGCTATGCTTGCTGGTCTTCAAAAGGCCTCGGATATCGACAAGAATGCCCAAGAGGAGGCTGCGTTGGCACAGGGCCTCAACCGGACATTTGCTGAAAAAAATGCCATCATGGCTGATGGCGAAGAAACAGTGCAAGCAATGCAAGCTGTGCAAATCATCGAAATGAATCAAAACCCTTTGATTGGGGCGGGAAAAACAGTGTCAATGAAGCTCATGGTGCAGATATCTCATCTCGCTGCTGGCCAACACCTGCTTCGGCTCCATCTCGACAGGTATTCATTCACCTGTCTTGCTCGATCATCAACCCTCCTTTGTTGTCATGTTGATCTGACTGAGTCTATTTTTCATTTTCAAGTTTTCCCATCGCTATGTCATTAGAATTAATTGCTTTGTATGCCGGCAGAAATGAAATCGAAGACGAGGGAATCAAAGTGCTCAAGAAGGCCTTCATCACAGACGGGTTCGCACCACGCCTTCAGATTCTCTGGCTATCTGTCAATCTCATCACCGACACCAGAGCAAAACGTCTTAAGGTTCGATTTTGGCCTTTTCATAATTTTTGGAAAAAATTGTTTAGTTGTAATGTGTTTTTTCAACTCTAAACTGGCAAATGTACACAGGAAGCGCTCGTCCATTCGCTCGAGAATCTTGTCGAGATTTATTTGTTTAGAAATTTGCTGACTTGCACGGGCCAGGCCTTGCTGCGTGATGCATCTCGGCGCAAGGTACACACCATTTCTTTCTCAGACATGCCTGCTGATTGCTCGGGTTTTGAAGGTCGTGGTCTTTAACTGACGTATTTGTATACAGACCTGGACATTGCATCTTTAGTCTTGAATGTGCTAACATAATTGGCTTATTTTGAGAAGGACGAATCGCAAGCGACGAAGCGCCATGCAGTGGGCGTAAAGGGGATGAGGAGAGAGGAAACCCCAGAAGCAATTCTTGATAAAGATTGGGCAAGACTCTATTTTAGGCACACGAAACGAAATGACATGTCACTTGGTTCCGCTCCGCCCGAGATTTCATCATTGCTCATACATCTTGTTTTAGAAATCGCAAATCAAAAGGGGGGGGGGGCTCAATCTAAAACGCACTGTTTTGCGGTTTGAATGACTTGGTGGTACTCATAGGGGAGGGGGACTCGTTTTAGAAATCGACAATTAAGGGTAACCTAATTAAGCCCGCACCTGAGAGATAATGTTGTTTATTGGAAAACCAATGGGAAGATCAATAATGATCTCCAGCCCGCACCTCATTGAATGCGACTTTGCAGCAGGAAATAACAAAGGCTCAGCTTTGTCACTCTCTTAACTGTATCGACATATGGAAACTGACAGTGGAATCACATGAGTTCGGGAGTCTAGTCAGACTCACACAATCACCTGTCCGCGTGTGTTTCAGAGGCCCTCTATTTTTTGTGAAGCCACAGGCTTCCAAAAAAAACAGGAAAACACTAAAAAGTCTCACTGGCAAATATTACAAACATTTTCCTGGAAAATATTTGTCCAGTTGCCTCACCCAAAGCTGTGATCGAGTAAAGATCTACAATCACACAAACACCAACACACTCACTTTTTTTCCCCAGATATAATGGCCGCTTTAAAAAGACATATAAAAATGAGAAAAGGCAAACGAAGGGATTTGAAAGTATTTTCTTGATGTTGTGAAGTCTAAAGAGCCTCTTCCATGAACCTTACTCTTTTTATCCGTCTACAACGAATCATAGCTGTCAACTCTGATGATAGGGTGTCACAATGGAATATGGGGGTTCAGCATAAGGCACTTTTCGACCCTGCCTTTTAAGCTAGCCAAAAATGTTATGATTGCGAAAGAAGCGCCTCAAAAAATGCAATCTTTCTGTGCAAAAGAAAATTTGGCTAGTTTCAAAGGCGGGGTCCAAAAAAACGATATACAGAGTTTTTAGCACCAAAATTGTTGCCACACGCCCGAAATAGTTTGCACTCCCAATTTTCTTGCAGATTCCAAGAGCCTATTAGCAGGGCTAAATATGCATAAGTACTGACTTTTCGGCAATATGCCTTGATGAAAAGTTATGGCGTTTCGAACTCCCCACACCGAAAATTCAAAACCTTGAGATTGACCGTTTCTGTGTTTCTACGCACTTTGGAGCTAACTGCTTTACTTCAAAAAATTCCACTTCCACCTCCATAATAGTGACACCCTATCTGATGAGATGCTGGAGCTTGCACAATTTAGTCATATCGTTCAAACTTGAAACTATGCAAGAGCTATTTTTTGAGAGTGATTGTCCTCACACCGGCTCTTGCATTCAAATGGTATTACTCAAAAGTTTCTCAAAATTTGAATGATTGGAGCGGTAACAATACCGCAGAATCCGATAGCATATGTGATTGTAGACACAAATTACGTGAAACTCTTGGTAGGGGCGTCGGCCACCATCTTGCGCGTATGCAGACGATCGAGCTGGGCAAACCTGGCCTTGACGAGTTCGTGTAAAAATTGTTTGTGGTGTCAACAGATTTGAATTTGCACAAATTCCAATCTGTATGCGAAGGTAGATCCGGTGTGTTGTTTAGTTTACAATCGTCTTTTGAAAGAAAAGCGTTGGGTTCTGTTGATGCGTTGCGTTGGGGGGAAGATCCCGAAACCCATACGTGTGGAGTGCATGTTGATCACAATGCTTGTGACAAAAAGTGGTAGCGTCAGCGGTCATGTCACGGGCCACTTCGCATCCGAGGTAGTCATCTAAGCAGCCTTGACAAGTGCCCTCAAATGTCTCGCAAAGATGCATGCAAAAAGTATGTAGGGCTCAACGGTGGGTACAGGCAATCACAAAATCGTCAACGCGTGCACCTAAAAAATGACGGGCCGAGGATTTCCCCGAAAGTCTGAACAAGATCACTGTCGTCAGTGTCGTCGTCATTGACAATGGCCATAGACCCCATTAGACTGCATTATGATAGTGCTTGCGAGGACATCAGCGTGCCCGATGACAACCTCTTCGTTTGCGTGGATGCGTGGAGCCATCAACCTCGGTCGAACAGAAACGGCACTAATTGGGTCAGCGGTGCCATGCACCAACAGGTACATTTGCACGGCAGAAGCATAGGCAACGGCAAGGCCAATAGCATTCCTTATATGACTGAAATTGCTAGCCCGGCTCCACTTGAAACACTCATTCAGGGCCCGATGTCCTCCTGGTCCTTCGCTGAGGTAAAGTACTTGATTGTCTACATATCAGTAATCAGCCATCAGCCACAGTGGACATGGGAATTTTGCATGAATCTTGCCAGTAACGGACATGATCGAAAGCACGAAAGCGATTCACTTGGCGGCATAATCACGTCTGAATTAGCCGATCTTGCTGCGAGTCCGGGCCTTGAGGTGACTGTGAGACGGAGGAAACAAATTGTGGGACATGGTAATCATGTGAGAAAAGATCGATTGACGAGGGAAATAAGTTAAAAGTGAAAGAAATATCAGTAAGAAAAGACTAGGTGAAGAATTATGACATTACATTGAAAATTGATTTTTTATGGGGCCCAATCCCATAAAATGATTTGACAATGGCAATGGCACAAATAGTATTTTTGGTCAGACGCAAAAAGCAATTTATTAATTTTGATGAAATAAGTGAAAAAGATTTTGTAAAATATTATAGAAGTTTGAACATGGATAGCTATTTCGAGTCAACAAAGAAACTGCTCAGTGAATATTTTTGGACTTGATCAAATAGTAGTTTCAGTTTTTTTGAAATCACTATTGGTTTTACGAAGTACTACACCTTTTTTGAAATTATTATTGGTTTTACAAAGTACTACACAGCAACCCGACTGGTACACGGGGGCCGACTGGTCCCTACACTGGGCACAGGACAAAGACCTCGAGAAGAAATCCAGATATGCTCGCTACCTTGAGTATATCGGGTGGGCGTCCGTGACAGAAAAAGGGAGCGACCTGGACCACTGCCCAATACAACTTCACAATGGGAGTCCAAGGCTCCGCAATTGAGGCTGCCTGGGAGGACCGGCGCACCAAACTAGGGGTTAAGAATGCAAAGACGTCATTCGATGGCAGGTCATTCGAAAAACACTTGAGCTCTTAGAAGTTATTCTACGACAGTTCCATGTGGCCATGCACACGAGCCCCAAATAGGCCCTGCAGGCTCTATCGAACGACATCTCTAACACGATCACTGAACGATTTAAATTCTACAGAAAAATTATGGGCCCAACGAGTGGGCTCCAATGGAGTAGAAAGTCGTGCAAAGCCAAGTCACAGCAATGGCCGACATCGGAGGCTGCCCGGAGAGGCGGAAAGGAGGTCCACTTTGGCAAGACCGGATCTGACACGACGGTCAACCCGGAACAAACAAGGAACCTCCTACGCCACTTTAGTCAGAATACAAGAGAGTATCATAGCGCCGACTCCAGCTGAGACATCCTCCAAGCGACAGGGGGGGACGAAGGGGGAGAAGGAGGGCGCAACATTTGATGGCGTCTGGCACAACGGCAAAAATCACAGTCCCGAAGGGACTACGCTAAAAAGTCGACCAGACATGCTGGTCGACCCACGACTCAACACCTTTTAGGTCAACTCCAGACGGCCTGCAACAGCCTCCGCTCCCCCCTCCCTTCTCTCTTCCCCCCCACCCCCCCCTCCCCTCCCTTAAATGGGGGGGAGGGGAAGGGATGGGGGGGAGATTAAAGAGAGGGAAAGGGAAGTGGGTACTCTTCCTACCCTTCCTCTTTTTTCCTTTTTCTTGCTGTAAAGGAAATCGCACGTACCAAGGATCACACATACACTGAACATTGCCGCCACAGCGACCGACGAAAGGCCTGTCAAGAGTATAAGACATGGAGCCAATTTTTTGGAGGCCTGTCTCCCCCTTTTTTCCTCTTCTCCAACCCTCCTCTTTTTGCCCACCTCCTTTCCCTCTTCGACAAACCCTCTCAGTCACCGCCCAGATGAGCCAGGCACAACCAGGTCACAACACACACAACAAATCGCACATTATTCAACAACGAGACGAACACAAAATCTAACCGCGTTCTGCCCCAGAAAGTATAAGCACGTCTCATATTTACCTTAGCAGGTTCTCTAACCAGTATCTAGTCATAAGAAACGCCTAGGAGAACAAAAGGTCTTCCTGTTAGGTTTTATCCTGATAAACAAATTTATTTTTATGTATACACAATTGTTGATTATTTCTTGATGTATTTTGTATTATTTATTGATTTTTTTTAAAAAAGATACATATAGCAATAATGATTGTTATGTATATTTTATCATTTTTATTGTTTTGTGTACATTTCATATGAATATGTATGCAGGCATAAATATGTATTTTGTTTCGCATTCACTTGTTTACATGTATTCTATTTTTTTTTGATTGAACAGTCTTGGTGTAAACATGCACACATGAGCACGTGTTGAGGTGGATGGAACAGATAAGTATGGAATAGATCCGGATAAAGACGATGTTGCAGAAATCAAATATGGAAAGGGAAGGTGCATACAGAAGTGAACATTTTTTCTATGAACATGGTATCTATGTATTCACAGGAAGCATAGACACGTATGAATATTGAAATATAGACCATTGAACAAGGGGTCACAAGTGTGTAAACATCTAGCGAAGCCTCTATCAGCAGATACACAGGGACGTATTGTAATTGGAAAATTTATATTATAAGTGGTCTTGTACAATAATCGTCACATATATACATATGGACATGGCGATAGTTGTATATGAATGTGAAAGAGGAAGGAAGTGCGTATACAAGTTGACATACACATACGCATGAATTACTCAAATAGAAATGCAGAAGGAAGGGGAGGATAGTAATATGAGCAAGGCTATGAGTACATCAATAGGCACCGTGACATAGGTGTGTATTAAATTTGTAGAAAAAGAAGAAAGAACAAAAAAAGGTGGTCATGGATACAAAACAGAACAGAAAACACGCAGTGCACGCTTATCTGCGTGATGTAGTGGAATTCTCGAAAAAAGAAAAATATTCTTTGACTTTTTTTAAATTACTCTAGAAAGGTATATTATCGTTCGCGCTAATACGGGCACCTGTACCACCTCCGGCGACACCACCACCACCAAGATTGGCTGCAAGACATTCCGAGGCCGCGACGCCGCCGGCAGCGTGTGTACCATCATCAGCCACATCTACCTCTCCAGAGGCATCTGCACGATAGAGAGATAGAATGTTTATCATGACAGCCATCAAAAGGGAAAAATGATGATTATGATATTGAAAACTCCTGGATCGATCAGGTTGACTCCCAAGTCGCAGAAAGAAATAGAAGGGAAGGAGGAGGAAGAAAGATGAGAGACCTACACAAAGACACACAGTGAGACACACACACACACATTCCCCAATATCGGGCTAATAAAACAAAACAACACACAGACGATATCAGCTAAGAAAGGACATGGCACAGAACATTGTGCCACTTGACGAAGGTGAAGAAGAAGAGAGTGAAGTGACGCAAGAAGCGCAGGCAGGGATGAGAGGGGGGGGGGAGGAATAGGAAGAGACACGAGGACAGGAGACGGATGAGGAGAAGATGGGGACAACTGGGGAGAGGGGAGGGGAGAAAAGAAAAGGGGATACGCCTCAAGGTTCGAGTGTGACGAGCAAAAAACGGGTGTAGAAGAAGCCTGTTCAGGCGGACCTGAGCGCGTGGGGAAAGAGTCCGAGCGCCTGAGGGAAGAAGGGAGAAGAAGACGGCATAAGAGGAGAGAGAGAGATGTGAGAGGCCTACCCAGGAGGCCGGTCCAAGGAGGGAGGGTCTAATTACTATTGTTTATTGGACCTGTGGAGTAAAGTAGAATAGGTTCTAATTGAAAACTCTGTTTTAGTACCACTATCAGCGGTAATGCATTCTCACTCTAGTTACTATCCGTTATTGATGGGTGGCCAAAAAATGTTGGTGCCGATATTTTTTTCTTTTCTAGAAATTTCTGGTCTTTGACAAATTCTCCCAGTCGTATCGTGTCGTGTAATTTTTTCCACATGAGATCATTGAATTCATAATCACGAGGACGTCACGAGACATAAAATTCAAATAAAATTCAAATTCATCGGCACGATACGGGGACGCAGTTTCCTAGTACAATTTTTTTAGCCACCCGTCAATTACGTATAGTAACTAGAGTGAGAATGCATTACTGCTGATAGTGGTACTACAACAGAGTTTTCAACTAGAACCCATTGTACTTTACTCAACAGGTCTCATAAACAATAGTAATTAGACCCCCCCTTCTAGTACAGGCCTCCTGGGTAGGCCTCTGTGATTTTGTTCGTTCTCACACTTTTTATTTTTAAGGCACCGAATTAATGTTGGCCCGGACCCTTACTGAAAGGGTAGTATAATCAGGAACTAAACCAAAACCCCGACCCACACCCCCCCAGGGGGTGCCCGTCCAACTCTCTCGGCCCAGAGTGGGCTAATATGTACTCGGACCCCTTCTCAGTCACGACGCCTGCTGGCGTAGGTATTAAGAACCCCGTTCGCGTGAAGTGGAGAGAGATCATTCCTTCACAGGCAGAATCTGCAGGAAGAGACATCCCTATGGGACAACTTGTTACGAAGGTACTTGTGTCCCGTGAGTCGCCTTTGCCGCCCTGCCAGCTTTGGCCTGGCCATAATAGCCCCGTCCCGAGGCGTTG
>Ga0105053_10005299_pt1 | contig 18365 bp, 12 predicted proteins | sample BON01_FD_78093 | JGI IMG/M metagenome (GOLD analysis project Ga0105053, IMG submission 78093) | Freshwater microbial communities from Lake Bonney liftoff mats and glacier meltwater in Antarctica - BON-01 | ecosystem: Environmental > Aquatic > Freshwater > Ice > Glacier meltwater | place: Lake...
CAACCCTCCCAACCAACACCACTCAAATCCTCGCACTCATCGCTGACCTTCGAGCACAAATACAAGCCATCATCGCAGAACAAGGTGGAGCAACTCCAACAACTCCAACTTCACAAACAACTCAATACACAAGAGACTTCGACCTCAACACTGAAGGAGCTGACGCCACAACCCTCCAAAACTTCCTCATGACACAAGGCATGACGATTCCAGCAGGAGCAACAGGATACTTTGGACCTCAGACTCAAGCAGCATTGATACAATTCCAACTCGCAAACAATATTACACCAGCGACAGGATACTTTGGACCAATTACTAGAGCATTCATTGCAACATTACCAACAAGCAACTAACACGTAACCCATTAACAACAATATGAAAACAGCCATGAAAAAAACAATCACCACAACACTCGCTGCAATCGTCGCAGTACTCATTACTACAACAGCAGTGCAAGCTATTGGAACACTGACGCCACAAGGAACAGCGGGGGCTGATACGCAATACACAACAAATAATATTTTCAACAAGCTCACAGACTTCACAAGCTCTGCAGATGTAGGAACAGGATTAATTGAACTTCCAGGAGACTTTATTGCAACATTTAATACTCTCTCAGAAATCTACGCACTCCTTGTGGCAGAAGAGGATGATCTTGTGCCTGGGAAGATCCTAGCAGGAACAACAGTGTTTGGAGTGGAGGGGACAGTGATTGAAGGAACTCCAGAACTTGAATGGTCAACTGCTCAACCTAATGCTAACTGGGCTGCTGCAAGAAATGCTTGTACTGCATTGGTAGAGAACTCACCTACGGTAGTCGGTGCAGATAATTGGAGATTACCAACAATAGACGAATTATTACAAGGTATTGCTTATGATTGGGTTACAGAAAATGATGGCACTGGTGAGCGTTTAGTGAGTGGCACGAACTATTGGTCGAGTACTGCGTACGATGGGAGTATTGCATGGGTCGCGAGCTGGAACGGCAGCGTGCTTAACTTCGGCGACGATAAGGCTGTTAGTTACTCAGTACTTTGTGTCCGCCAGTATTTTGGCGATACTTTGAATCTTTAATTACTTCGCAAAAAAACTCCGAGAGGGGTTTTTTTGAAACGTGATAGTACATAATTATACTACTGCAAACACTAATTACCACTACTGTTCTTTTCATTTCGTATTACTACATTCCTGTACTCCTTGTACCCCATCTTTCTTAAAAAGAACATGGGTATCTACACCTGCTTCGTGTTCTGCAATCCATAGTGCAAATCTTTCAGAGTAAATTAATTATGGCTCCGACTCATTTCCCACCAGAGTAATCTTCCTGAAACTATAGTAGAGGTTATTAATCTTTGGGGTGGTAGCGAAGAGATTGGTAGAAAAGATGTGAAAAATTAAATATTTTAGGTTTTGTAAGAAGCTCGTCCACTTGCATAATTTTATAAATCCTGTATTATACTGGAACTATGTCAGTACGAATGAGACACACATCAGCGCATTCAAAGAATCGACGCTCACATCATCACGTTGAAAAACCCGCACTATCCGTGGATAGTACAGGTGCGCCTCACCTTCGACACCGAGTTTCTCCAACAACTGGAATCTACAAAGGAAGAAAAGTAATTGACGTAAAAGTCAAAGCAACTAAGAAAGAAAAAGTAGAAGCTGATTCAGAATAACGGTGAACGATGAGCAAGAAGTGATAATCATTATCAAACTGAGGATAAGTAATGCATAACTGCATTGCTTTTTCTTTTATAACTGTGGTACACTTGTTTTTGTATGGCAAATAGGCACCTTTCAAGATCAGTAGTATTGCAAACCTTATTCGAGTGGGATTTTCGTGAGCTCGATTTAAATGGGGCAACTGCAGTGCTCGAGCGAAACTCAGAAGAGTTCGCTCCCGGCATCGGTGATTTTGCATTCATGAAATCTCTCCTCCATATGATTGTTTCTAAGCAAAAGGAAATTGATCAAATTATAGAAAAAGCAGCGCCAGATTGGCCTCTTGCTAAAATTGCAAATGTAGACAGAAACGTTCTCCGACTTGGACTCGGCGAGCTTCTTTTTGCTGATCGAACTGAAGTGCCTGCAAAAGTGGCAATTAATGAGGCAATTGAGCTTGCAAAATCATTTGGTGGTGAAACAAGTGGAAAATTTGTCAACGGTGTACTCGGCGCGGTGTATAAAGGACTTGGTGAGCCAGGAAAAGATGATGTCGCTCAGAAAAAGAAAAAAGAAATTCTATACGAGGATATGGTGGTTGAGCACAAAGCTGGAGCTGTAGTGTATGCGCGATATGGAGGAGAGATATATTTTGCGCTTGTACATGATATCTTTGGACACTGGACTCTTTCAAAAGGTGGTGCAAAAAACGATGAGACTATTGAGATTGCAGGAGTTCGTTCCCTCAAAGAGGAAATGGGAGTTGACGCAAAGCTCGAGGAAATTCTCGGAGAAAATGAGTATGTTGCCAACCACCCAGAAAAAGGGAAGCACCGAAAACATGTGGTGTATTACCTTGCTAGCGCACCGTATGAGCCTCTCACACTTGGAGAATCAGGCGGGCTTGATGAAGCAAAATGGTTCCAGATTTCCGAAATTGGTGATCTTAATTTCTATGATGATATTCTGCCTCTTGTGACAAAAGCGATTCGAATTTTGATGAATAATGACAAAGATGCGGAGCATGATAGTGAAAAGGGAGGATCTGCAGATAAGGCCACATCTAGTAAGGCTGATAAAAAATAACAATGTTTGATATTGAAAAAGCAGAAGAACGCGTAGGGTTGATGTTCCAAGATAAAGAGTTACTCGTGCGAGCCTTTACTCACCGTTCGTTTATAAATGAGAATAAAAACAGACACCTCCATCACAATGAACGACTGGAGTTTTTGGGCGATGCTGTACTCGAGCTTGTTATTACCGATTTTCTTTTCAATGAATTTCCAAATAAATCAGAAGGAGAGTTGACGCTGTATCGCGCAGCTCTCGTGAACACCGACACTCTTGCAGAGGTCGCATCTGAGCTGAGACTCAATGATTTTATCTTACTCTCTCGAGGTGAATCACGCGACAAGGGTAGGGCGCGACACTCTATTATGGCCGACACTGTCGAAGCTATTATCGGTGCAATGTATCTTGACCAAGGGTACGAAGCCCCACACAACTTTATTATTAATGTTATTGCACCACGACTTGGAGGAATCATGGCGCAGCAATCATGGATCGATGCAAAAAGTCTTTTCCAAGAAAAGGCACAGGATCATTTTGGCATGACACCGCGATACGAAACTATTTCAGAAGACGGACCAGATCACGACAAGCAGTTTGAAGTTGGAGTATATGTTGATGAGAAATGCCTTGGAAAAGGTGTTGGAAAATCAAAACAAGAGGGTGCCCAAGCTGCAGCACAAAATGCACTTGTTGAAATGGGATGGAAGGAGTCTGTGGAAGTTGAAAATAATTAAGCCTTAGTTCCCTTATTTCTATTTAATTTGTGTAGTTTTCAAAAAACCAAGCTGGGTGGTATTATTAATGCATGTATTTAAAATCTCTTCACATTTCTGGATTTAAGTCTTTCGCGCACCAATATACGATTTCATTCGACGCTCCCATTGCATCTATTGTGGGACCGAACGGTTCTGGAAAATCAAACATTGCCGAAGCCTTTCGTTTTGTACTTGGAGAGCAATCTATTAAGTCACTTCGAGGAAAAAAAGGATCGGACCTTATTTACTCCGGTCAACAAGGTGGTCCTCGCGTTAATCGAGCGAGCGTGAAAGTTGTTTTTGATAATGCGTCGCGTTCGCTTGCAATTAACTTTGACGAAGTAGTGATTGAGCGAGTCGTGCACCGCGACGGAATCAATGAATATTTTATAAATAGTAGCTCAGTGCGACTCAAGGATATTACAGAATTACTTTCTGGAGCGCATATTGGTTCATCAGGTCACCATATTATCTCGCAAGGTGAAGCTGATCGAGTTCTTAATGCTTCTCAAAAAGAACGTCGAGCAATACTCGAGGACGCACTAGGACTCCGACAATATCAATATAAGATTGCAGAAAGTGAGCGAAAACTTAAAAAGACTGAGCAAAATATTGGAGAGGTAGAACTTCTGCGAAGAGAAATTACTCCGCATCTCAAATTCCTTAAAAAACAAGTTGAGAAAATTGAAGAAGGAAAGATTCTGCAAAAAGATTTAACCGATGAGTATCATGCATATTTGGCGCACGAAGAGGCGTACCTGCGTGCAAAGCGACATGACCTAGAGACACATCAGGCTGGCCCAAAATCAGAAGCGACCGCTATCAAAGAAAGAATTATACAACTTGAAGAGTCGGTACAAAAAGAAGAAACTGATGAAGCTGTTTCTCCAGAACTCGAATCAATCGAGCGCTCGCTTGCTGAAAAGCGACAAGAACAACAAGATGTATATCGATCACTCGGTCAGCTTGAAGGCGAGATGCGTTCGCTTGTGACAATGCTTGAAAGACTGCAACCAAAACAGGTTGCACAAAATAACGCACAAGGAAATGTGCAGGATACAAAAATCGAAGATGTTCGTATTAGACTTTCTATACTCAAAGAAAAAATGATGATTTGGATTGATTCTATTAAAAATGCTAAAGAAGGGCAAAGTGTTGCTGATATTGCGCAAGGTATTGAACGAGAATGGAATGACTTTGTCACTTCATATGAGTATTCAAAAGAAGAGAAAGAAGAGTATTCTGACACTGAACAAGTTGATGTGATGGCTGTCCAAAGAGAAGAGATTGGCGCGACTCTCAAAGAGATCGAACAAAAAAAAGCTATACTCGACGTAAAGCTGACCGAAATCGCTCAGGGAATTTTCGATTTGAGTGATCAAAAAAGAACTGAAGAGCAATTAATGCAAGAAAAAAGAGGTGCGCTTATTGAAGCTGAGCGGTCGCTTCGCGATGAAGAGGCAAAGCTGTATCAAGCTCAAAAGAAGCTCGAAGAAATTCACCACGCATTTTTAGTACTTCAGCGAGACGAAGAAGATTTTCGCGTAGAACTTGATGAGGCATCTGCGCTTCTTGGTCATGTTGCGACGCACTATTCAAGTAAAGAAATTTCAAATGAGGCAGTACTCGCTGAGGACCGTGGTGTGCAACATGTACGCAAACGAGATCTTGAAAAGAAAAAGATAAAATACGAAGAACTCGGAATGACGGGAGGCGCTGATATTGTGAAGGAGCACGCGGAGCTTGCGGAGCGTGAGGTTTTTTTGGTAACCGAGATTGAAGACCTTCAAAAAGCCGCATCAGATGTACGAACCCTTATTGATGAGTTACAAGTTTCTCTGCAAAAAGAATTCGCGCTCGGTATTACAAAAATCACCAAAGCTTTTAGTGAGTACTTCACACTGATGTTTGGAGGAGGCGAAGCATCGCTCATGCTGACCGAAGAGTCGAGCGAAAATGAAGAAGGAGAAATTGAAACAAAAGAGGGAATTGAAATCGCAGTGAATCTTCCACGAAAGAAAATCCGTGATCTCATGATGCTCTCAGGTGGTGAACGAGCGCTGACATCAATCGCGCTTCTTTTTGCGATGTCATCAGTAAACCCGCCACCTTTTATTATTCTCGATGAGACAGACGCAGCGCTCGACGAAGCAAACTCACGAAAGTACGGCGATATGATAGAAAACCTCGCAAAGCAATCGCAACTTATTTTAATAACTCACAACAGAGAGACAATGTCTCGTGCCGGAGTGCTCTACGGCGTCACCATGGGCTCACAAGGCGCATCATCAGTGCTTTCTATTAAGTTCGACGACGCGGTGAAGGTGGCAAAATAAACGGTGGAGTAAACGGCTGAGTAAATGACTGACACAAAAAACCACCGATTAATTTCAGTGGCTTTTTTATTTCATATTTAATTAGGCAAATTACTTCTCCTTTGCAACCTCAAAATCAATATTTCGTTCTTCAATGTTGACGCTCGCAACCTTGATATGTACTACGTCTCCAAGCATGTAGATTTTCTTAGTTTTTTCACCAATGTACCGATATCGTTTTTCTTCATAAAGAAAGAAGTCGCCCTTGAGTGAATCTGCCCTGATCATTCCTTCTGCTCCAGTTTCGCTCAGCTTCACGTAGAGTCCCCAGTCGGTTACTCCTGAGATGACACCGTCAAATTCTTCACCAACGTGTGCTGACATGAATTCTGCTTGTTTGAATTTGATAGAATTTCGCTCAGCTTCTGAAGCCGCAACTTCTTGGTCGCTTGCATGAGTTGCTGCTTTTTTAAAGTACTCAACCTTATCATCACTAATTCCTTCGTTAGTTACGATTGCTTGCATGATTCGGTGCACAAGAAGGTCGGGATATCGCCGAATTGGAGATGTAAAGTGGGTATAGCTGTCAAACGCAAGTCCAAAGTGCCCATCATCAAGTATGCTATATATTGCCTTTTGCATTGTTCGTACTGCTGTTGTATTAATAAGTTCCTCTTCGGGAGTTCCTTTCGCTTGTGCGATAATTCGGTTTAATTCTTTTGGATTGATTCCTCCGTCTTCGTTGAGCTTCAAATCATATTTCATTATTTTCAAGAACTCTTGAAGTGATGCGAGTCGGTCATGATCTGGTTCGCCATGAACTCGGTACATAAGACCTTTTTCTTTTCCTTTTTGTTTCTCGTCCCATTCTGACATGTGTTGCGCAACCTCTCGGTTTGCGAGAAGCATAAATTCTTCTACGAGGTGGTGAGTATCAAGTCGCTCTTTTTTATACACCCGAATCGGCACACCATTATCGTCGAGTTCAAATTTAAATTCGTCACTATCAAAACTGATTGCACCTGCAGCGCGCTTTTCTTTCTCTAATTCCTTTGAAATTGTTCGTAGTTGCTCGAGTTGCTCCTTATATGGACTCTCTTGCTCCCCGTTGAGAACTGCCTGAGCGTCTTCATATGCAAATCGTTTGTCTGATTTGATGATTGTTTTTCCAAACCATCGATCGCTGACATTTCCTTCCATATCCATTTCAAAAATTGCAGAGAATGCGAGTCGGTCTTCTTCTGGCATAAGCGAACAAAGATTATTCGAGAGGACCTCGGGAAGCATTGGTACGGTTCGATCTACCATGTATACAGAAAATGATCTTTCGAAGGCTTCTTTATCAATATCAGTTCCCGGAGTGACAAAGTGAGATACGTCAGCGATGTGAATCCCGACTTCAAATTTTCCGTTGTCTTTAGGGAAGATTGAAAGTGCGTCATCAAAGTCCTTTGCGTCAGCTGGGTCAATGGTACATGTAAAGTTTCCTCGGTAGTCACGACGATTTGTTTCTTCGCGCTTGAAGTCCTCTGGACTTCGGTCCTTGATTTTCTGTGCTTCTTCTTCGATGCCGGCAGGGAAGTGCGAATCAAACCCTTGCTCGTAGAGCGCTGATTGAATTTCTGTTTCGTGAGTTCCCTTACTTCCGAGGTCTTTGATAATTTCACCTTGAGGTGATGCCCCGTGCGGCCAACTGTTAATTTTTACTACAACTTTGTTACCGTGCAGTCCTTTTTCTGGATTAAGAACCTTGATATCTTTATACATCTTTTTGTCATCAGGAAGAATGTATGCAAATTCACCTTTTACTGCAGTATCGAGTTCACCTACATATTGTTTTTTAAATCTCTCCACAATTTTTACAACTTTTCCAAGTTCATCATCTTTAAACTTTTTTCCAATAGTTTCAATAACAACAGTATCCTTATTAAAGGCTCCGTTCAGGTCTTCGCTATGAATACGAACAGACACTCCTTTTTGAGTAGGGTGATCAGCAAATCCGACTGCACTTCCTGAAAGTCTTATCTGTGCATCAAACCGCAATGGTTCGAATCGAGGTTGTTGCTTTCGCTCATGTGGAGGTCGATTATGATTATTTCCTTTATAATTATTATTGTATGAACGAGAATTACGTCCTTGGGGGTTGTATATATGCATTACTACAATAATACACGCAAATCATGAGTAAGCCAATTATGTTTGACAAAATATTTAAATATGGCATTGTATTGACTGGTATGTTAGAAAATAAAAATGAAGTAGTAACAATAAAGGCAACCCTCAGCATCAGGGATCGCCTAGGTGCAGGTGTTGAAGACATTCAGGTAATTATCGCTCCAGAAAGCGATGAAAAGAGTATGACTTGGAAAGGTATTCAAGATATGCTTCGTGCGTTCAGTCGCTCAACAAATATCGATGGAGATCCTACTAGTGCCCTAGGCACAGTACTTGGACACTTCGTTGTGTCCGTGAATCCGCAAGCACTCGATACTTATGGAAAGAAGTTGGGTTTGCCGGTAGGTGAATTCAGGAAATCGAAAGGACCCTTCAGAAGTTCAGTCATCACCAAGGAGTGGAGGCACAGCTTTCCTGCGGCAGAGAGCCCGACCCAAAAGAGGGAACGCGCCAGTGACGCACAGGAAGCAAAAAAACTCCTTTTCGAGAACGTATAATTTCTTATTGATAGATTTTTACGTGCAAAGTCACTTCGGTGGCTTTTTTAATTACTTTTACTAATACTCCTTATTTGACTCACTCAAAAACTTCTGCTACACTTCTCCTCATGTTAGCAATTCGATTACAACGAACAGGACGAAAACACGAACCAACATTTCGTGTCGTACTTACTGATTCAAAAAATGGTCCAAAAAGTGGAAACTTCCAAGAAATTCTTGGTTCATATGACGCTCGACAAAAAGAGCGAGCAATTATCAAGGCAGACCGGATTAAACACTGGATTGCAAATGGTGCTCAGGTTTCTGATACTGTGTATAACGTACTTGTTGATCAAGGTGTTGTAGAAGGTCGGAAGAAAAATGCACTTCCAAAGAAAACAGCTCCCGTAAAGGAAGTTGTTGTAGAAGAGGCGACTCCAGCAGTTGAAGAGACTCCAGCGGCAGAAGAAACTCCAGCGGCAGAAGAAACTCCAGCAGTTGAAGAAACTCCAGCAGTTGAAGAAACTCCAGCAGTTGAAGAAACTCCAGCAGTTGAAGAAACTCCAGTAGTTGAAGAGACTCCAGCGGCAGAAGAAAAGACGGCTGAGTAGTTTCAAAAATTTTTCATAAAATATTTGTAAGAAAGTTTTAGCATAAAAGTTGTACACAAAAGTACAGCTTTTTTGTTGCGTTGTTATCGTGTGCACGATACAATAGGAAAAGCAGTAAGCCCTTTGCATACTGCTTTGAAAGTAATAACAGAAACACTATGCAAGAATTAGACTATCAATTTCTCGATACAACAGTCAAGGCGCTTGTTGATAATCCGGACGGAGTTAAGATTACTCGCGAAGTAGACGAAATGGGAGTACTTCTTACATTGGAAGTAAGTCCAGATGATATGGGAAAGATTATTGGACGACAAGGAAATACAGCAAAGGCAATTAGAACTCTTTTGCGAATCGTTGGAATGAAAAACAATGCTCGCGTTAATCTTAAAATTAACGAACCAGATGGAGGATCATCAGATGCACAATCTGTGGATGACGCGATTGATGATTTGAAGATGGAGTAGTATTATAGAGGTACACTAGTTAGATGTAGTGTGCAAAAGCCGCCCTTCGGGCGGCTTTTGCTTTGACATAGATATTGAGATATAAAAAAACACCCGAAGGTGTTATGTGTCTAAGGGTTCTTCCTCATCTCCTGAGAACCCCATCCGGTAACCTTTCGGATAATGATTTTCTGAGCCGTGTCGACGCCGCTCTCGTCTCGTTTCGGAAGGGCTTTCAAATACTGGTCCCATCATAAGGCAGATATCTGATTCCATACCTGTTTCTGCCAGAGTTTTTTTATGGTCAAGCACCAATGAATCTTCGTGAAACTCATTCATCATATTTTCGCAAATCTGAATCATTTGCCCACTTTTGAGCGACCCATTCATGACTCTTTCGTCGAAAGCTTCAAACCATTTGTTACTAATTGGTTCTAGGTAGGCACTGCCGACCGCACTGATTGTTTTTCTCCACATCAAGAATGTGGTATTTCCTTTTCCGCCTGGATCAACAAACCGATCTAGAAAAATGAAAGGGTGATTAATTTTCAGCTTCGGGTTTTGAATCAAAGCCATCTCTGTTGTTGTTCTCATACTAAAGTTAAAATACCACATTGATTTAGACTGTCAATCAGGCTATACTCACATTATGAAATTTCACATAATTTCACTTTTTCCCGAATCCTTTGATTCGTATATGAAAAGTTCAATTATCGGACGTGCTATCAAGGAGTCAAAAATATCCGTTGATTTTTACAATCCGCGTCATTTTACATTACAAAAGCACAAACAGGTTGACGATAAGCCATACGGTGGAGGTCCAGGAATGGTGATGCAAGCAGAGCCTGTTATTAAGGCAATCGAAAAAGCAAAAGGCCGCAAGAAAAAAGTAAAGATTATTTTCTTTTCACCGACCGGAACTATGTTTGATGCAGAGTATGCTGACAATCTTGCTACATCAAAAAAATACACAGATATAATCTTTATCTGTGGACGCTACGAAGGAGTCGATGCTCGTATCAAGGAGGTTTTTGATATGGAAGATGTGTCCATTGGAAACTTTGTGCTTACTGGCGGGGAACTACCAGCAATGATAATGATTGATGCAATCGCACGATATATACCAGGTGTACTTGGAAAGATTGAATCAAACGAGGTGCATCGAAATGCGAGTCCAAATGTCTATACTCGACCAGAGACATTTACTTACAAAAAGAAAAAATATTCAGTCCCTGAGGTGCTTGTAGGAGGAAACCATGCGGAGATTGAAAAGTGGAGAAAGATAGGATTCTAATAATTTTGCGCAGTATTTGTGAGGTGATAATGGGCTATAATTAGCCCCCTTGCTTTATTTTAACTTTTCTTTATAATGTCTTTAACGATTGAGTACCGGCCTGACAGAAAGAAACCTTATTAAACCTTGCATTACTATTCAAATTTGTTGGAGAGAGCTAACAAAAAAGAATAGAGATAAACGCCTTTTCCTTATGGAGAGGCTGTTTTTCGTGTAGGAACACCGCATAAATTTTATACTATGAAAGACCTGATGATTAAAGAGCACAATACGACTCCAGGATATTGGAAGCAAAAATACTTCTCAAAGTACAGAGCACCTAAGATGGAAATGCCAAACCTTATTGAAGGTCAGCTTGGTGCATTCCAATGGCTACTCACAACAGGGCTCAAAGAGGTTTTCGCCGAGTTCGCAACAATCAAAGACTTTTCTGAAAAGAAATTCCAACTAGAATTTCTTGATTTTAAGATGGAAGAGCCAAAGTACACAATGCAACACGCAAAGTTTCATAATCTTACATTCGAAGCACCACTTAAGATTACAGCTCGACTGACAAATAAGACTGTAAACTCAGTAAAAGAGCAAGAAATTTTCCTTGCTGATTTTCCAATGATGACCACAAACGGTACTTTCATTATTAATGGAGTTGAGCGAGTTATGGTTCCGCAGCTTGCACGATCATTTGGAGTTCTCTTCAATACAAACACAGTTCGAGGACGAGAATATTTTGGAGCAAAGATAATTCCAAGTCGAGGTACATGGATTGAGATTGAAACAGATCACGAAGATATTATGTATATTCGAATCGATAAGAATCGAAAGTTTCCAATTACAACATTCCTTCGAGCAATGGGAGCTTCAACAAACACCGAAATTCTTGCGCTTGTAAAGGACAATGAATTTGCGACAAATTCAATCAAAAAGACATTAGAAAAGGACACTGTAGAAACTCAGGATGATGCATACCTTGATGTCTATAAGCGACTGCGGGATGGTGACCTTGCAACGATTGATAATGCAAAGGATTTTGTTGGCTCTATTTTCAGCGAAGAACGATACGACCTCTCTCGTGTCGGACGATACAAGTTCAATAATCGTTTTGGACTTTCAACAGAAGATGCAACGCTAGATGCTGAGCGTGCAATCTCACTAAACGACATGAGCATTATTATTGCTAATGTAGCAAACCTTAATAACACTCCTGGGGCACAACCAGATGATATCGATCATCTTGGTTCTCGGCGAGTACGATTTATGGGTGAAATGCTTCAGCAAAAGATTCGAACTGGACTTTCTCAGATGAAAAGAAATATTCAGAATCGTATGTCGACAATTGAAACCGATACTTCACTTCCAGTGAACTTTATTTCACCTCGACCACTGCAAGCCCGAATTAAAGAATTCTTTACAACAAACCAACTCTCAGCATTCATGCAACAAGAAAACATCTTGGCTGAGCTTGAGCACCTTCGAACGATTTCAGCTCTTGGTCCAGGAGGACTAACGCGAGAACGAGCGGGTCTTGAAGTTCGAGATGTACACCCTTCTCATTACGGACGAGTATGTCCAATTCAAACACCTGAAGGTCCAAACATTGGTCTCATATTGCGATTTACTGGATATGCTCGGACAAACCGTTTTGGAATGATCGAGTCTCCCTACTTCAAAGTAACAAAAGGTAAGGTGACAAATGAAATTGTGTACCTTAACGCTCTTGAAGAAGAAAAATATAATATTGCACATGCTGCTAACCCAGTGGATGATAAGGGAGAATTTATAAATAAAGACGTTGACGCTCGATCGGGCGGTAAGCCAGAAATCATTAATGCTAACGATATTCACTTTGTTGATGTTGTGCCGAATCAAGCATTCTCAATCGGAACATCAATGATTCCGTTTTTGAACAATGATGAAGCCAACCGAGCACTTATGGCATCGAACATGCAAAAGCAAGCAGTCCCGTGTGTTATCACAGAGGCACCACTTGTTGCAACTGGTCTTGAGGGTGAAGCACTTATTCACTCAAAACGACTGGTTCGAGCAGAAGATGCAGGAACAGTTGAAAAAGTAGACGGAAACTCAATTACGCTTGTTGATGAAAAAAACAAGAAAAAAGAATATCCACTTATTACATTTGAAAGAACAAACAATTTCACATCGTTTACACAACGACCTGTTGTTTCAGTTGGGCAAAAAGTAAAGAAAAATGATTTACTTGCTGATGTTTCTTCAACAGACAATGGACAAATCGCTCTTGGGCAAAACATGCTCGTTGCATTTATGTCTTGGTCTGGGGCAAACTACGAAGATGCGATTATTATTTCAGAACGAGTAGTAAAGGATGCAAAGTTCACAAATATTCACGTTGAAGAAGTTGTGGTAAGTGTACGCGATACGAAGCTTGGTGCAGAAGAAACAACATATGATATCCCAAACGTAAGTGAAACAAAGCTACGAAATCTTGATGAGGGCGGAATTGTACGAGTTGGAGCAGAAGTTCGATCAGGAGATATTCTTGTTGGTAAAATTACTCCAAAAGGAGAAACACAGCTGACTCCAGAGGAGCGACTTCTCCGATCTATTTTCGGAGATAAGGCGCGAGATGTCAAAGATACGTCAAAGCGCGTTGAGGGCGGAAAGCGAGGAAGAGTTATTGGTATAAAGATCTTCTCACGAGAGAATGGAGACAAACTAGAGTCTGGAATTATCAAGCGAATCCATATTGAAATTGCGCAAATGCGAAATGTCTCAGTAGGAGATAAGCTTGCAGGGCGACATGGTAACAAGGGTGTTATTTCACGAATCCTTCCAGAAGAAGATATGCCATATATGGCAGACGGATCACCTGTTGATGTGATTCTTACTCCGCTTGGAGTACCATCTCGTATGAACCTTGGACAAATCCTTGAGCTCCACCTCGGTCTTGCAGCACATACACTTGGATATCAGGCAATGGCACCAGCATTTGCATGTCCAACCGATATTGAAATCAAACAAGAGCTTGTAGCGGCGGGATTCCCAGAATCAGGAAAAGTTCCATTATCTGATGGACGAACTGGAGAGAAGTTCGATCAAGATATTGCTATTGGATATATGTATATTCTCAAGCTTCACCATATGGTAGAAGACAAGATTCACATGCGATCAATCGGACCATACTCTCTTATTACGCAACAACCACTTGGAGGTAAGGCACAAAACGGAGGACAGCGATTTGGAGAAATGGAAGTGTGGGCGCTCCTTGGTCATGGTGCAGCTCATACTCTACGAGAAGTGCTTACCATAAAATCTGACGACATTCTCGGACGTTCAGCAGCATTTGATTCTATTGTGAAGAAAAAGCCAATTGAACATAATAGTCGACCAGCTGCATTCAATGTTCTTCTGCATAATATGCGAGGGCTCGGGTTGGACATTTCACTCGATTATAAGGAAGTCGAAGTAGAAGCGACAGGATCTAACGAAGATAATAAATAGCATATGGAAAATAAATATACAAAAACAGTGCATAAAGACTTCGACGAATTGACGATTAAGATTGCTTCTCCTGAGGTAATTCTTGATTGGTCATCTGGTGAAGTGACAAAGCCTGAAACAATGAACTATCGAACACAGCGGAGTGAGAAAAACGGTCTGTTTGACGAGCGAATTTTCGGTCCAGAAAAAGACTATGAATGTTACTGTGGAAAATACAAAGGTCCTCGATACAAAGGGATTATTTGTGAAAAATGTGGAGTTGAAATAACACGTTCAATTGTTCGCCGAGAGCGAATGGGTCATATTGAACTTGCTTCACCAGTTGCGCATGTTTGGTTCCTACGAAGTATGCCATCTCGAGTTGGGCTTATCCTTGGCATGACAACAGCGAGTCTTGAGAAGGTTGTGTACTTTGCGGGATATCTTGTTACAGAAGTAGATGAGACCGAGCGAGAGCGATTTCTCAAAGACCTCGACTCTGAGTTTAAAGCAAAATCAAAAACTTCAAATGATGAAAAAACAAAAGATGCACTTAAGGATCTTTTAGTCGTTACTAAAAAAGAAATTGAAAGTATTCAGGCAGGACGCGTGTTTGACGAAATTGAATATCATAAGTTCTCACTAAAATATGGTTCACTTTTCTCAGCAAAAATTGGAGCCGAAGCAATCTTTGACATTCTTAAGAAAATTGATTTTGTAAAAAACATTGAACAAATTACAAAAGACCTTGAAACAGCAACGGGACCAGTAAAAGAAAAATTGCAAAAGCGACTTAATCTTTTGACTGCGATGAGCAAGGCGGGTGTACGACCTGAATGGATGTTTATGACGCGAATCCCTGTGATTCCGCCAGCACTTCGACCGATGGTTGCACTTGATGGTGGACGTCACGCTACGTCAGATCTCAATGACTTGTATCGACGTGTAATTAACCGAAACAATCGACTCAAGAAATTGATTGCGATTAATGCACCAGACGTAATTCTTCGAAACGAAAAGAGAATTCTGCAAGAAGCAGTCGATGCTCTTATTGATAACTCAATGAGACATGGAAACCAAGCTCTTGCTGGAGTAACTCAGGCTCAAAAGCGACCACTGAAATCACTTTCTGATAACTTGAAGGGTAAGCGTGGAATTTTCCGACAAAACCTTCTTGGTAAGCGAGTTGACTACTCTGGACGATCTGTAATTGTTGTGGGTCCTACTCTTGCGCTGAATCAATGTGGTCTTCCAAAACATTTGGCACTTGAGCTCTTTAAGCCATTTGTAATTGCAGGACTTCTTGAGCGAGAACTTGCATTCAACATACGAGGAGCTGGAAAACTTATCGAAGAAGCACTCCCAGAAGTGTGGGAAGTGCTCGAAGAAGTAATCGAAGGAAAGTACGTACTTCTTAACCGAGCACCTACACTTCACCGACTTGGAATCCAAGCATTCATGCCTATCCTTATTGAAGGTAATGCAATTCAGGTTCATCCACTCGTATGTACTGCGTTTAATGCCGACTTCGATGGTGACCAAATGGCGGTCCATGTTCCACTTTCAGCAGTTTCGCAATATGAAGCTCGTGAAATTATGGCATCTGATAAAAACATCTTAAAGCCTGGATCAGGAGATCCTGTTGTTTCCGCAAAACTCGATATCCTTCTCGGAGTATATTGGGTAACAAAAATGATTAAGGGATCTAAAGGAGAAGGATCAATGTTCCCGGGACCAAACTCTGCGATGACAGCGGTAGACTTCGATATTATTGATCTGCGAGCACCTATTAAAGTGAAAGGAAAGCTGGGTTCAAAATATGCTCCATTTTATGAAGAGCCTATTGAGACAACTGCTGGACGACTTTTCTTTAATGAAATGCTTCCGGATGACTATCCGTATGTCAACGAAGATGTTGATAACACAAAGATGCAAAAAATTGTTGATGATATGACAGATATTCATGGACTTGATTCTGTTGCTCCAATTCTTGATAAGATTAAGGACTTTGGATTTAAGTATGCAACAAAGTCTGGAATTACATGGGGAATTGACGATATTCAAGAGCCAGAAGGAAAAGATGAAATTATTGGACGAGCAACTGCAAAGGTAAAAGAAATTTATAATCAATTTAACGATGGGCTTCTTTCTGCACCAGAAAAACTTCGAATGGTAACAGAGGTGTGGCACGGAGCAAAAAATGAGGTTGAAAAGACTATTCCTGCAACACTTGATCCTAATGGGTCGGTGAGCGATATGGTAAAATCTGGTGCTCGAGGATCATATTCTCAAATCACAAACATGGCGGGTATGAAAGGTCTCATTGTAAACTCTTCTGGAGAAACAATTGAGTACCCTGTGATTTCTTCAGGAAAATCTGGACTTACACCAATTGAGTATTTTACGACAACATACGGTTCTCGAAAGGGACTTACTGACACCGCTTTGAACACTGCGAAAGCGGGTTACCTTACTCGACGACTCTTTGATGTTGCGCAAGACGTGATTGTTACAGAGCACGATTGTGGAACCAAAAAATCAGTAACCATTAAGTCTGATGGAGATTCTGGAATCATCGTATCTCTTGGAAAGAAAATCCGAGGACGAGTGATTGCGCAAGATATCAAAGACGAAGCAGGAAAAGTTATTTTCAAGAAAGGACATGCACTTAACAAGAAGGATTCAGCACTCATTGAAGAGTCTGGAATCACAGAGGTTGAAGTGCGATCACCGATGACATGTGAGACTCCATACGGAGTTTGTGCACAGTGTTACGGAATCGATCTTGGAAAAGACGAACTCGTTGACCTTGGAGAAGCAGTGGGTACAGTGGCAGCGCAGGCGATTGGAGAGCCTGGAACACAGCTCACAATGCGTACGTTCCATGCCGGAGGTGTAGCCTCTGCAGGAGGTGACATCACCGCTGGTCTCCCGCGAGTTGAAGAGGTGTTTGAGCGACGAAAGCCAAAGACTCCAGCGGTTATTGCTCGAATCGACGCCATTGTATCTCAAGTAGATATGGTTGGAAAAGACAAGCGAATTGTTCTTTCTCCAAAGGGTGATGAAAAGGCAAAGAAAGTAATCGAATATGTGTTTGCACCGATTCGAGTTGCTCTTGTGAAGGTGGGTGATGAAGTAAAGAAGGGAGATTTACTTACTGACGGATCTGTTGATATTTCCGAGCTATTCAAGTTTGCAGGAAAAGAAAAAGCACAAGATTATATTATTTCTCAAGTAAACAAGATCTACGAAATGCAAGGAGCATCCGTATCTCGAAAACATATTGAGGTGATTGTGCGACAAATGTTCTCACGAATCAAGATTACAGATGGAGGAGATACTCCACTCAATGTTGGTGAAGTAGTAGATACATCTCATCTACAAATCGTGAACAATAAAGCCAAAGAGCAAAAGGTACAAGAAGCTGTGGGAGAGACGGTGATTATGGGTATTACAGAAGTATCACTTACGCGACAGTCATTCCTTTCAGCAGCTTCATTCCAACATACTACAAAGGTATTGATTGGAGCTTCAACTCGAGGAGCAAAAGAAACTCTAAGAGGTCTCAAAGAAAACGTTATTCTTGGACGACTGATTCCAGCTGGAACAGGGTTTGAGGGATCAAAGAAGCAAGCACGAGCACTTGAAGTTGATCGACTTGATCGAGAAGAATTGATGGCAAATCAGCCAGAGGAATACTAGTTTTAAAATAGTAGAAGAAAGTACGAAAGTACGAAAGAACGAAAACACAAAAGCGCCCTTCGGGCGCTTTTGTGTTTTCTCGCAATTTAAAAACCCCAGTCCAACCTAACAAATAAATACTTTTCCCCACATATCCCTCCCACCCCCCCCACATCACATGGTATACTTCATTCATACTCTTTAACCGTGTAACAACATACCTTTAAATGAAAAAAACTTTAATAACAACAATTCTATCCTTCGCATTCCTCTTCATTGCAACTCCTGCATTTGCAGCAAACATGTCAGGCTACGCATGGAGCGAATCTGTCGGATGGTTCGATTTCCAAAATGCAACCCTCGAAGAGGGTGCACTCATTGGATACGCATACAACGACAACACAGGATGGCTCGTTCTTG
>Ga0105053_10005303_pt1 | contig 18358 bp, 11 predicted proteins | sample BON01_FD_78093 | JGI IMG/M metagenome (GOLD analysis project Ga0105053, IMG submission 78093) | Freshwater microbial communities from Lake Bonney liftoff mats and glacier meltwater in Antarctica - BON-01 | ecosystem: Environmental > Aquatic > Freshwater > Ice > Glacier meltwater | place: Lake...
CATTTGGTGCGTAAAAATGGAAACTCCTGAAAAAAAATATCGAGCAAATCGACCATTTTTGTAACATTTGTTGGGAAAAGTTAGTTAAATGTGTACGGTAATAGTGGTCGTAGAGAGGAAATCAGAACAGATTTTTGAGGAATTGTTCGATTGTAGGATGAAAACAAAACCAAAACTCAAGAAACATCCAAAAGTACAATGGACTACGAAACTGATTCAAATCATTCTATCTGCTTTATTGACCTGACTGATGAAACCGATGATGACTGTATTCAAGAAAGCTTCGTTGATATAATTGATTTATGCGAAACAGATGACGAGATGCAAACTCCACAAATCAATCAAGAAAACAAACCTATTAATAAGAAAAAGAAACGGAGAACAAGAAAATCTGAGAATCCTGGAACAACCCAAACTCGAAGTGCCTTTCAATTTTACTTGAAGGGACTGAAACAACGAGGTACTTTTGTGAGTAAGGAGGCTTCAATCACATCATGGAATATATTGAAAACAAACAATCCTGAAAAGGTCTTATTGTATGACCAAATGAGTCTCACAGACAGAATTCGCTTTGATAGAGCAACAAACTTTCGAGACTTCAGAAAGCAACGAGAACAAAAAGCAAGGATCAAAAGATTAGACTGTAAATCCAAGGTCAGTGCAAGATTTAATGTAATGAGATAAAAAATATAATTTTAAAATATAATCTAATTGAAATAATTCTTAATAAGAGTTGCAACGATTTGGAGAGATTCATGGGAACAAGTGATACAATGAAATGGCCAGTATGAACCTTTCCTGTTACCACCTATACCATAAGCAATTCAACAAGCAGAATAGAAATAGTTTTCACGCTAAGTTTCAAACGTACAGCTGTCTGAAATACACTAGAACTGGAAATATTCCTAATAAGCAAAGCTAGGGAACGTTCATCATGACGGCAGCATCTTTTAACGAAGTCAAACTGATCGCGATCGTTCTGTAGTTCTTTTCATAGCATATAAATAGGAAGCACTTAATTTCAAGAAATTGGATGCCAAAAGAATCTAAACTAGATAATCACTTCTCTGCTTCCCTGTATGCGATTTGTAGTTTGCTTTTCTATTTCTGGTGGCTGTTCAACCGTATCCTACCACTCTCAACATAAATATACATTGGAAAAATGAGATGGAGCTAAATCAAGTTTATTGGAATTACCTGGTAGATGGAGTATTAAAATCCAGCAGTGCCTGAAAATTTCCAAATTTCTATCATTTGGAGAATGGATTTTCGGATATTTTTACATTACTGTAGTTGTTTTCGACTTTGCTTGCCTCGAAACAATGCTTGCATCTTGGATGCGGCGTCCATTTCTTCTGATCTCCCACCAGGAATAAAATTTTCCGGCTGATCCCATTGGGTGACTCCTGTTACTTTATCGTAATAGTAATCATAACCTGAATTAGGATCGTACTGCTTCACCCAATTATTTGTCAACATGGCCCTTCTACTTTGCTTACCTCTGAACAGGGCTTGCATTTTAGAAGCAGCTTCCATCTCCTCAGATTTCCCGCCCGGAATAAATCCAGTTGGTTCGTCCCATTGACTTTCACCTGTCACTTTATGGTAGTAATAGTGTTTTCCAGAGTTTGGATCGTACTGTTTAACCCAGTTAGCGGATTCATGGGCTAATATTTCGGTAGCTGGTATCGTTGCTGTCGGCTCCTTCGATGGTTTAGTCTCATTTTGAATACCGCCATCGGATGGAACTTGAGGTATTCCCGAAATAGTAAAATGGGGTCCTAATCTTTGAATAAGTCTCTCTGTAATTTGGAGATACATCCGCTCAATCTTTACCTCGGTCTCTCCTTTTCTTTTTGATGCCTGTGATTTCCATCTCTTGAGAGTTCGGTTTATTCGATGAATGAATTTCGGGTTTCTAGTTGTGAGTTGTTGGATATCCACCTCGGTCGTTTGTGTCACGACAGTTTCGACCAATTCAGGTGTTGGGTATAGCTGAGTTACGCTGATACCTCTGCTTGCGTCTATATGCACATTAAATTCACCAATCATACCTTTCTTGTATACCCCAACCATCAGAATATAAAACCCCGGCTGGAGAAGCACTTCCAAATGTTTTTCGATTCCTCTATCTGGATCTCCAGTTGAACCAGCAACAACATCACGATGCAGTATCTCCACTCTTTCTACGTGACGCAACCGTTGTGCGTCAGTTCGAATGATGTAAGCTGAAAATGGTTGCGGTGGTGATCCTCCTGATGCACGTTGAGTGATCTTGAAATGGAGGTCCGTAGGTTGTTGGACATCGAACACCCATTGAGGATTTTTAGAAACTTGGCACGACGCATTGTGCTTACTAGGAAGACCAACTGATGTATCGCTAGTCCAATTCCCTTTGAGATCTATCGAAGACCAGACGTTTTGGTCGTAGTAGTAACACACATACAAGCTACGAAATGCAAGACAAAAATCGTCGAAACTCATCCAGAAAGTGCCATCGTCATTATCACCATTCCATTTGAGCTTCACCTTAAGTCGTTGTGTCCATAGGTTTGACTGATCGCCCCAATCACCATTCCATTCGCCGCTCTGCCCTGGTGGATTACGGAGTTGAAGTAGTTTATGGCCATCAACGTAACGAACTTGATACAACGTGTAACATCCACCAACCATCAATCCAGAGTCCAGTTGTTCTGCGTTAGAAGAGTTGTTTGATACTGTGCCACATCCCATAAGGAAGCCATTAGATGAAAACCGCATCATCTTTTCCCACAGTCGAGTTTTAGCTGCTCCTTGAGTTTCGGACAACAGAAAGATTTCTTCGGATTTAAAACCTGTTAAAGTCTCTAATGCAAAGTGTACATAACCGTTTTCCAACATCGAATACGTTCCATACCACTTGGCATAGGCTTTCTCGAGGATAGCCACCCACATCTCCTTGAATCCAACACTGTGACAAAAAGCAACTCCTGCGTTTTCATCATTTCCTAGAAATAAACAATATCAGATGTTGCGAATTTCATGGCGACTATGAAACTTACCTTGAGCTAGGGCAGGAAATAGATCATCAACAACAACTAATCGCCATCCTGCGTTCTTATACAATCTTACCGCGTATGCGCCACTTGCCGTCACAGTTTTAGATATAAACAGATTGTCAATCAAGGGATCTACTTGATCATCTCCCACAGAACCAGAGGAAGCTAAAATACTTAAAGCTGATAAAAACCAACCATCATGAAGAACGCCTTGAAAGATATCGTCCGGATCTGTGCCTCCGTTGAACATCTGGACATTTGGATTGAATTCTGTGCTTCGTTTCCAACCTGACACCATTGATTCATTGGCAATACCTTGAGTTGAATTCATACCGAATTCAGAATCAACAAATAAACCCTCAGGTATGTCTTGCAAAACAGAACGCGCGTACGTTACTATTTGTTGCTCTTGAGGGAGCTTTGAATCCGATTGCGCGTCTTCATCCAATCTTCGTCTCATGTCTATTTGCTGTTTGTAGACCTTTTCTTGATCGAAACTTTTTTGCCATTGCACCAAATTTTCCGCATGATTCGCATATTGTAAATCTTCTTCTCGCCGAGCATCCTCTTGCTTTTCAACATCTTTTGAAAACACTTCTTTCAGTGCGTAGAATCGCTGCCGTTGCTCTGGAGTTAAGCGAACTAGCCACGAGGCAACTACGCTCACATCACAGGTAGCAGAACTTTGTGATTTGAATATTGTAGGGGGAGGCTCAATTTTATTAGCCAGTAATTTGAATCTGTATTCCCGAAGGAACCTTTGGAATTGAATAGCTTCCTTTGATTTTCTGCTTTTACTCGCAATAACAACCAGCAGCTGGAATAACGCACATGCTCTCATCTCCTCATGGTACTCCTTGTTTAACGACGCATCGAGATTGGGTAGTTGCTGATACACCGCCCATGAATCCAACAATTCAAAAGTCTCCAATTGATCGGTTGCAGCTTCTAGAGTTTTTAATTCAGAGTTAAAAGTATAACTTTCGGTCCATCTTGGTGCTAAAGTCTTTTCCACAACTGACGTCGAGAATGCATCACTCCCGCATTTGCAAACGCAGAAAGGATCGCTTGTGCCACCTACAAAATACAACATGATCAGCTAAAATAGAACATCGTTTGCGCGATACCTTACCTTTATCAGCAGCTCGTAACCCCTTAGCACCGATGACAGTCACCTGAAGACTGGATTTTGATTTTTGAAGTCCATGGTGTTCGACACGATCAGATAAAAGTAGAGCTAATTGAACCTGGCCAGTAGCTCTGTTCTTGCCAGTTCCTCCTTCCAAGTCATACCACTGCACCACTTCTACTCCATGCTCCATATCAGGCAAGTACAAATCTACACCACCTAGAAAATCACTAGTGAAGAGATCTTTGTCCTTCACTTCTATTTGTAGCGTGTCATCAGTTGGGGGAAATGTGAATCGCCCCCCGCCTCTTGTTTCAGTCCAATCTGGATCCAGTGTCTTGAACACTATTGCGCTGCGCCGTGAATAGGTTCCACATTCCACTTGAACAAATGGATCTGACAACCCATTTGAATCAGCTGCGCGAAGCCCTTTAGCTCGCAGCACAGTGACTCGGACTTGCAAGTCCTGATCTGGTCCGCCCCACACATTGACTAGCTCCACTTGCACTTGCACTTTCCCAGTCGCTGCAATCTTCTCATTAGAGGAGTTCAACTCATGCCACTGAATAGAGAGCTCATCAGGCGTAAGTTCGTCCAATTGAATTTCTACAAATCCTAACTCGTCATTCGCACTAGTGAGGTCATAGTCTTTCACAGTAATCTTTAAGACATCGCCTCCTGGACCTAGCTCATCAATCAGACGATCCAATTGATCGTATTCGCCGTCAGTTTCATCTGATTTCTCTGATTTCTCTGATTTCTCTGCAAACCCTGCTGCATGCACACGGTAATCTTTTCTTGGTTTCTTCTTTGTAACATTTGCATTTACAGTAAAGGCTACGAATCCTCCAAGTCCAATGAAGCCAAAGGGCCCTGTGCCAGTCCAAAATGCATCCTTCAGTGCATCCCTCACTGATAGCACACTGTCTTTTCTTTTCTTCCCCATTCGATCATAAGTGAGTTTATGACTAGCTTTGTTCAATACTTGCACCATCTCATTAGCACTGTACCGCTTCTCCACTTTTGTACCAGTTATAGGTGTACTAGCAACATTCCATTTGTTCAGATCACGTTGAAGTTTGGCTTCGTCCTCTTCTTTTTGAACATATTCTGCACAGACAATCTCAAAATTGCGTTTACGTGCTTGTAACACTTGTCTAGATTGAGAAGCAGATTCTTTGATATCTTTTTCATCCACGCACATAGTAGCACTGGCTAGCCATATAGGCGTCCTAGATCCCACATAACAAGTCAAGGTGATGATTCCTACAAAAACGAACGTGAAAACGCCGACACCAAAATCAAGCGGATCTACGAATACGATGCAACATGCGCTCCAAAAGAGAAGCCAAAACCCAATCTTATAGCATTCGATTCCAATTTGATTTTGCTCTACCAAATCGTTCTTGTCGGGCTCAAGAGAAAAAATCGGAAAGATGAAAGTAGAAAAGTATAGAGGAGTACTTCGAGCAGACACCTGCGAAATCATTCTTACGAGTTGCGCTAGATGAGCAAGCACAAAACTGGCAGACGAAATACTCAGGCAAAAAAACTGGCCGTCGTTATTGGATACTATCAAAGTCATCAACATAAATGCCCATCCTCCAGCATTAAAGATAAGAGATATAAGATGCTGGTATTCTATCGGCAGAAAATACCCGTGAGATTGCCATATTTTAATCAGATGCAAACATGCTTTTCCAGATAAACTTAAGATACTGAAACACAAGGCTACCTTTGGATCATTGAATACGAAGGCGAGCACTGAACATCCTATGAATAAATGAAAACATTTGACTAGCAACTGGAATAATCTTTCTTCAATGACCCAATCATTATCTCTCCAAATCAGCACAGAAACCACAGTAAACAAAAATGCAGGCCATAGAAAAAGACTCAAAAACAACCATAGACTGGCAGTGCTCGTCAAATCAGAACCTAATATGGTTACAAATATAACAATGCTCCCGGTTATCTGGCAAAATACAGAAAGTTTCAAATTCATCAGCATGTCATCGGTGATGGTTTGCGTACCATAGTATTTTCGAACGGGAATGAAAGAAATGACACTGAAAAAAAAGGTCAACCAAATGGCATGCCCCCACCAAGCTTCCGTCTGTGTCGCTGCGATTACAATTCCATACATCAAGATGAGAAACGCAGTGAAAACCATGGAATGCATCATGGCGTAATCAGCAGGAGTTAATTTCTGGTGCCAGAATGCTTCCACTGCACTCATTTTGATGGGATCGCTTTCCTCTGTGATTGCTAAGGCCTTCTTTACTCGGACCTCGGTCTTATCCTTTATCAAAGCCCATTTTGCTCTGGATTTGCCCTCAATGTCGCGGAATTTGGTTTTGAGCGAAGATATATTCAATCCCCGTCGACGTGATACCACCATTTCCATCGAAGGTGTATCCCCTAAAACAGATACAGCAGGAGCATCTTGCGGATCCTTCGGTCTTTCAACTTCTGAAACATTTGGCGCGCTGCCTTCAGTTTGCTCAATCGGCTCTCCTTTTTCAGATGGTTCCCCTTCTGTATTTTCAATAATTTCATTGCTTGACTCAGTTGTTTCTTTTTCTTCTTCTTCAAATACTCGGTCTATTTTCTGGGCTTTATTCATCGGTTTACGAAAGGGAATCACAGGCATCGTCAGTGTCGTGGGTTTAGTAGCAGTAATTCGTTTGTTCAACTTTTTCAAATTGCCAAGAAGCGACATGGATTCTTCTTCAGTCTCATCCTCACTGGATCCATCATCTAGTTCATCTTGGCTATCTTCCTTACCTTCAACTGCTTCTTCGTGGTCACTATTTTCATCATCAGAAACACTTTCACCTGGGAGTTCAACTCGTTTACTAGGCAGTTCAAGAATACTGAAATTGTTATCAACCCATCTGGTATACACGCTTGTGATCGCTCCGAAAATCACAGGCAAAAACAAGCATGATAGTAGTATGAAGCTGGAACCAGTGATAGCAAAGAAAAGTAACCCTGCCAGTACCACTACTAGTTCGGCCAGTGCTACCAATTCCATCGGTAGAGAAATCCATGTGAGCACCAGATACGTTTTTGATTCGAGAAGACCATCTCTTTGAAGGCGCAATGCCCTGGTGGCTAATCCTAGCACAACACTTACACCAACAACTACAAAAGCCGCAATCCCGAAAATCCAAACTTTCCATTCCTGATTTCCCACCATCACAACTGGCACTGTCTCTCCTATGTCCTCCATGTGAAAAACATATGCAAGTAAAGAGACTAGAAATGAGAAGCTTAGAGCTCCAAGGACGAATTCCGGTTTGGCACTTGCATCGTGTTGGCGTTTTTTACGATTGGAAATCTCCCCAAAATAAGCAATAGAACTGGCATTATCTGAATCGATCGTTTGCATTCTTTGATTTACAATGTCCGTCCCCATCGCAATACCATATCCAAAATAAGCCATTCCAATACCTACAATCCAAGCATCACCGGAGAAGAAAGCAACACTAGCGCGCCCGAAAAATGTTAGCATAATGAACTGTCCTGTTCCCCATGTACATTCCCCTCGAAGAAGAGCAAACAATGAGAAGTCAAGAGCAGTCAGCGCAAATGACAAACCAAATCCTTGAGCACGATATACAGGATCACATTTGGTCAACACCACTAACGAGTACACAAATAATATAAATATAGAAATACCATATGCTCGTCTGATCATAGCCCTTCGCTTTCTTTTAGAAACTGTGAAAGTTCTTCTCATGATATCTGAATATTGGAATTCACGCACATCGTCATCAATCGTGAACGCGCTACCTAAAAGTGAACCGAATGATTTATTTTTCTCTGTTGGTTTTGGTGCGTCTTGAACTTCTCCTCTCAACTTTTGATTCAACATCGCCATCTTCAATCCTAGTGCTCCCAATGCTTGTACTCTGCTCTTCGCATCATTCATTTTTGCGTGTTTATTCACGATTCGTTGCAATTGCTTGAGTGCATTGTGCATCTGATCATTGTCCACAAAGAACAAATATATCATCGGGATAATATTTGCTGAAAACGCAACACAAGATACGCTAAAGATGGAATAAGGCATCCCCGCATCAGTAACTCTCATGTCATAACATACAGATACTAATAAAAAAGCATATAGGAATCCAACACCTAATCCAAATAGCTTTATTTTCCCGTCAGACATTCGCCAACCACTACTTCGCCATGATACAAACGATGCACATATCAATGTGAGTCCTATCCCAGCGCAAAATACGAATATACCAGCTGACAAAGGTACAGTGACAAACGCCATCACGAAACTATAAGACACACAAAGGATTACAGGAACCAAAAGGACGACTCTGGCTCCAAATGTTAAATAGTACAGGTTGCGCCTAAAGTCCAAATTCGCCTTGGACCCATTCTGATATGTAGACTTTAGCACCAGAGCTATGAGGTCCACTTCATGCCCTCGTCCTGCACTATGAAGCAAGCCGCATTCGATTCTATCAACACGCCACCCTATTCTTTGCCAAAACGTGACTTGCATCATAATAAATGGACTCGCGAGAACCAACATCTCTATCAGTAACCAGAAAAAATCATCTTTCTGAAAAGCAGTTCGATAGGGCTTTTCATCAGCATATTCGGTGACATTCATGACCACCACCACCACATACATGGACTCCATTTGATGCACATCATACATATCTTCCGCTGGATATCCGAATTCGAATTCAGTATCTTTTAGCAAAGCAGCTGTCATAGATTTGAATTCTGAAGAGGGGTTTAAATCAACATCAACACCGAATTGGGACATGCGTGCAGCAGAAGGCGTCCAAATAGACTCATCTGTCAACCAAGAAGGCTTGAATTCAAAATCATCTGATTTACGTAAGACGTATACTTGCGCATCTAAATTCGAAGTGATAGTCATAAATGGACCATGAAGATTCTTGTTGGAATCCTGAGTGTTGGTCTGCACAAATAAACCTCCCATGATATGAGAATACCGGGGGTTATACGGGTCTACTATATCGTTATTCCCTTCGAAAAATCGACCCCACGCTCCGGCTATCGGATATTCAGGATCATTTATGCTAGCTGTAGTAACTATAGGGTCCCTAGAATCTTCATAGACTTTCACTACTTGAACTCGAAGAGGTTGAATCGTCATTCTTATTCTGGCACATTTTGCTTCCAACGAAGCCCCATTTTTCCATGGCCATGTTTCTCTAAATCCACAATTTGCACCTTCTTCCAATGCAATCCATGCCTCTTCCACACATTCCAACTTGTTGCAAGAGGCATCTGCTGCTTCATCATCATCAAAGCACGAGCAATCTAGAATGTTCATTGACACTTTAGCAAGAAGGTCATCTCCAAATTCAAGTCCTGAGTCTTCATCGAATACTTGGATCTTGATCTCGGTCCCGGACACCTGATTGCCGAACCACAAATCTTCGCCGCCATCTGGCCAAACCGGATTTCGACTCTCTCGCACCGGGGACGAGCTCAAAGTAATTCCGTTTGTTTCTACAACAATATAAGCATCAGGATAGCCTGAAAAAGGACCCCATCCATCAGAGTCTTCAAGCCCGGTCATTTCAAGAACAGTCAATGTGAAATTGCCGCCTCGCACTTGACCATGAGCGCTAAGACAGCTAGGATCACAGTTGAAATTAGGCTGCACAACTGTTCTACTTGTAAATGCGCTTTCGCATACTTGAAATAGTGTAAAAATCAACACCAGCACCTTGCACAATCCCATCAGTAACCGTTATTAAACTGGTGGGGGGCTTTTCTTAAATCATGCTAATGCTCGAATCCTCAGTTCTTATTTATTGAAACACGAGTGACAACATAAAATTATGAAATTAATTCATAATAAATAAGCCATTGACGACTTCTAACCGCTATCTGGAGCAGTGATTTCAAATGGAATTGATTAAAAAGGGTGAACGAGAGTTAAAAATTTATGATAATTCATGCTTCCCAGCCCGGGTTTCGTATTCGCGATTCCATAGATTTCAAAATGCTCCAAAAATTAAAGAAGAAACTAGCTAAACAACAGGAAATATTATACTATACATACCAGACGTTATTGCAGGAGGCTACTTGGTTGCCTACCAACCAGCTTTCTCCAAGTGTCTAGTAACCTGAGCTGTTTCAGCCTCGCTCATGTGATTATTGTGTCCACATGACAACGGTAGTAAATGAATAGTGCTTACTGACGACACAGAACTATCATGGTGATGGAAAGCCTTCAAGAGCGAACTGGAGATCAAGTTAAGTGGATTTAGTAACTCCAATCTGTCCAATTCAACCGCATTTTGCAACAAAAACTCCTTTAGAATCTCCAAAAAATGCTCGACTGTACATGGCCTCGAGGTCCCAAAAACACCTTTGAACCCGCATATATCATAATGCATCAAATCATGAGTGCCTTTTTTCACAAGTTCACCATAACAAGGAGCAATCCTACCCCACACTACTAAGCAACAAAACCAATCTTTCAATCGGTTGTGAGAAACGGTCTCCGATCTCTGCGATCTTTGCATGTAATCGAATATCGGTCCACTAAGACACATACCGCACTTGCCATCGACTACCAAAAGCAGCTTAAGCAGCACATTGAGTTGTGTCTCTAGCTGAGAAGCTCCAGGGATTGAGCGCACTGGATGTTCTTTCCCGAATGCAATTAACATATGGCAAGCATCCCCGAAAGCAATATAGAAGTCATGGTTGTTCAACCACACGTTATCTGCACCCACATACTCAGCCGCATATTTAGATGCATTGGGAGAGATCGACGACAAAGAAGGATCACTCGCAACGTCCACCAACCGACGCGCAATTCCAGATTTTAAAGATGCATGGTCACTGATGATTTCATCGTTAGGATCACAAGTACACACCTTATAAACGGGCGATGAAAGAAAAACATCTACATTATCCACCTGCCAACCAAGTGCCCTAATCGCCTTTCCAGCCCAATTTCCAACTAAAGACTCTGCAGTAGCGGCAAGATCACAGAAAGTTCTATCGGCTATCAGCAATGAAACCAGATTTTGATGGGCAAGTAAATGACAAGCAACAACACCTCCAATGGATTCAGCGTGTATTCCAATTCGTTCAACGTTTTCAACTTTTACCAAATGATCTAAAATAGCTTCTCCATCCCTCTGGAGCTTGAAAGGGTGTGGCCAGCCTTCACTTCTCCCATATCCTCGATAATTGTACATCATCACATTAATACCTTGTTCGTGATAGAACCGCAACCACTGCGATTGATATCCTGAAAATTCATATATGCCACAATTGGGATTACACAAAAGCATCGTCCTGTTATCTTGGAATTTACCGGGAAATTTCCCAGGAAGGAATATGGTGTCTAATTTCGTTCCATCAAAGCTCTCTATCCATCGCTGTCGTCCACCAAACTTTGAAAGGAGGTCTGCCCTGAGAAAATCAATACTTGCAACTGCCTTGAAAGGACTTCTGGCTAACTGCCAATCTTGGAATGATTTCACAATCAACCATTGATTGCCTTCTGGTTCCACATCAGACTCTTCTTGTATTGTAGTATCACTCGATTCGTCACTTTCGTCAGCACATTCAGATATAATGGATTCCCGATCGGCAAGAAATAATGAAACGCGTCGCAATTTGGACGCTGTCGTAACACATTGAAGCACCAATTGCTTCGATGCTCGGTAGTCAACTATATCTTCGGCATTTTCATACGGCTCACCAGCTAAGTCAGCTAAAGATATTCCTGCAAAGCAAGTTTCAAGAAGAGCCGATGCACTATCCTGTCGCCCGTTCTTAATATTTTCAACCAGCTGTACCAACAGTTCACTGGATAACAAACCCAGTGCTTTGTTAAAATTACAAAGGGCCACAAGTACTTGCTGTTTTTCATTTTCACTGTTTTCATATTCAGACTTCGAATCATGAAAAAAGGATTTCAGAGTGGTTTCTAAAGGCGAAAGGATTGTCTCCCGGTTGGTATCGAGAGCGTTGATCAACTTGAGAATATCCGTTTGGCATCGATGCTCGTGTAATCTGCCTCGCATTGTAAGCATGTATTCAAGCACCTTGATCAGTAGATCCACGATAAATTGCACAGATCTCTTCACCTGTAGCGCCATCTCCTTTTCGAGACTTCTTGAAACAGTAGAGAGATGCCCTGGATACACAATAGATCGGGCAATATTGAAAGCTGTTACATATATTGCAATCGCCACAACAATGAAGAAACCTGGTAGGGTCAACAGATTCACCATGAGTGCAATGATCTCCCCAATGCTGACAAATAATCCATTGGTAACAGCCCATATAAGTAGCACTGATCTAGGGCGCTGAGCCAGAAACTTCAATGGAGCAGGCCACAAGATATCCGCCAACCATCTCCAAGAATGCGCACTCGTCTGGGAAGAGATAACTTGATTATTCGGCGGTGGGCCATCCACCTCAAGTGGAAGAAACATTTATTATAATTGAGTTTTTTTAAAACACCTCCAAAACCAGTGGGCCTCTTCCTTAAGTATACCGTTCATATCGGTACTATAAATTAAAATCAATTTGATTTATTTCTTAGCGTCTCTACAAAATCATCAATTATCACAGGCCAGGCTTCATTTTCATCATAACCACTAAGACTATCCTTTGTAACGGAAGCGAATTCTAATAATAGCTGCCATTCATCACGAGATATCACTTGTTTCTTTACTGTCTCTACATATTCACACCATTGATCCAAATATTGAAATTGATTTCCAAGAAGTAAGCGCCATAATGCGATGGCGGTGTCTTTCTTAACAGACTTTTGGCTCGGTGGACATGCCCAGCCAAAAGTGAACTTGTATAGCTCTTTGAACTCATCAAAATCATCAATCTCCTCAATTAAGTCAGGGAGTTTTGATTGGAAATCAGCAAGAGAATCAACTCCAAGTGCCGTTAACCCTTTAAGGAATTCTGCTTCAGTAAAGACAAACATGTTTCGAGCTTGGAAGTACTTGGCAATCACAATGACAACAATATCTTCAGGACTAATATGCAAGTCTTCAAAAAACCTCAGGATACCCTCAACTTGCATTGTTTTCGGCGTTTCACTATCTTCATATATATTAAACCATGATTTGGCTTTATCCATATCAATTTTAGGAGGTGCGGGCTTTCTTCGGTGAGATGGAACAAAAGCGCCAGCATACAAAGTCTCTGCTGCTTCACTTACATCCCACTCGCACATGCTTAGAAGCTCCGTCGCGTCTTCTACTGAAATTTCAGTTACATTCCGAAGTTCTTCAAGAGCCCTACGTTTGTACGTCGACAAAACCATCTTCGATTTTTTATTTTTCGTTTTTTAATTTTTTTTAAGAACGTACCAGCTGGTAAACATTTATTATTAGGTTTTCACCTATCCAGAGAGTAGGAAGAGGGGGTAGTCACATCCTATTGTTTAATATAGTACATATGTCATTCGTGGATTGGACAGGCAGTGGAATTAGTTCATTATTTATTGGATCCTTCATTAAAATTAACAACATCTAACCGTAAATCGAAAAAGATAATTCTCTTTTGCCACAACAAACCCCTTATTCAGAATCTAACTATGTCAACCCCTGTCAGAGAACTATCCCGACATCGAACACAAGATGGTCGCAACTCCCTCAAGTCGCACCTGTTCGCTCCTAGGAAGAATGGTGGCATCATGTCGATGTGGACAAGTCGTATCGCCAAAAAGGAAACGATCCCATTGATGATCTGTGTTGGTGCTGGAGTTGGTCTCGCGGCATGGTTCGGAACTAGACATCTAGCTACCAGCAGTGATGTGAGAATCGATAAAACCAAGAGAAAGAGCACCATCAGACCTCTTGAACGAGGAGATAACCAATTGCAGCATAGGGAATCCATGCGTAATTTAGCACCATCGTACGCTGTTGGCTCTACCGAAGGTGTTGCCAAATAAATGCGTATGAACAGAATTAAATTTTTAATTTATACTTTCATCTTGTTTGTTCAGCTCGTAAACTTTTCACTTGTACATTTCGTTTTTCCTAAGGCCCAGCCCGCTGCCCAAGAATTCACTGCCTCTCCCAGGAGCTTTCATTGTATACTTTCCAAGTCTGGCAGCCGCACTCTGTGGTCTTTTCTTTTTTTGACTCGCCTTCTTTGTATCAGAACATTTGGGTGAATAAGCGGAACTGCCAGGTCTGATGTTGTAATCTTTTTCGTCCGCAAGATAAAACTCGTGCTTCATGCTTTCAAACTCCTTGTAGAGCATGTCGCCAAACGGACTGTTATTTGATTGAATAGCTTTCATCAATTTGAGTTTGAGAGATGGAGTACTCGCCGGTCTAGGGAATGAGTCTTGCCTTCCATTTTGTATACTTGCACTTTGTTTGCTTTCATTTCGCTCTATTTCATGTATTTTGTTTCGATAGCGTTCACTTTCATTTCTATCAATTTCCATTCGACATCGTTCTTGTGCTCGCTTATAACTGATTCTCATTTCTTCAACGGTTTGGTGCAGGTTGGCAATTTCAATCACCTTTGACTTGATAGTATCTGCCATCTCGTTTTTTTCATTATATATTTGCTGAATCATGCTAACTAATGAATAAAGTTTTGATTTCTGTTCGTCCACAACAGCCTCCAATGCTACTTCGCGCTCTAGAGATGTTACCTCGAGTGATTTCTAATCATTTTCAACATTTTTTCGGGTTTCTTTTTCAGATTGATACTTGTGAATATATATCGCGTTTTCGTGTAATTCCTTTTGCATTGTTGCATTCTGTAAGCGAAGTTTTTCATTATCTCTCAACAACATTTCTACCCTACCCCTCATTTTCGCGATCAGCATATCTTCAGCTTGCATTTTGATTTTGTAGCTTTTTTGGCTCCTCTCCATTTCTTGATGGGCTATATGCAACGCTTTAACGAATGCAGCATATCCTCCGAGTTCGTTTAAATCATGAATATAAGAAGTAGGAATTCTAAAACCATCAGTGACAGTTTCTCTATCCTTTAGATGTTGATATTTTATTCCGATCGAAATACTCTTGTTCCTCAAAAGCTGGACATCTTTTAAAGCATCTAAACCAAGAGTTTTTCGCAGCTCCATATTTGGTCCGTGATTCAGCATCCTTCAAATGTTATAACGGCTATATATAAAATTGTAAAATATTTGAAAAAGTTATCTTCTGTCTGTTTTTCCCTTGCCACGTTTTCCAGCAAAAAGATGCTTTGGCATTTTAGTTCCAATATGTCTATCTGCTTCTCCAGCTTTTCCAAACTGTTGAATTTTCTTCTGGGACATCTTCATTTTCTTGTTGGCCGTCATTTTCTGAGCAACATTCTTAAACGATTCCGATGGAGCGAGGGACGGCGCTTTACTTCTTGATCTACCAGATACACTCCTTGCTCTTGATTGACTTCTAGTTTGAGCTTCCCCGACAGCATTGTCTCTAGCCGCAGATCTTTCTCGCTTTCGACCTCGTTCTTTGAGATCCACTTTGGTTGAATCATAACCTCTCTCCTCCATTGATTCTTTCATAGACTTCTCAGTAAATGTACGGAATTTCTGAGCGATCGACGATCTGTTCTTTCCTTTCTCCTCCCGACTCTTGATTACAAGTGCAGCTCTCTTTTTTCTGATCTTAGAAATCATATCCTTTTCTTCCTCATCCATATCAGATTCAGCGGCTTCGTGTGCTTCAAGTGCTCTTTCTTCACGCTCAGCGCGTTCTTCTTCTTCCTTCTCTAATTCCTCAAGGCGTAACAATATGTCAGGGTCCACGAAATCCGCAATGTTCTTGCCATCCATGATTTCAGGAATATTATCGAATCTGTATTCTGGTTTGCGCAACTGATATTGCTTGCGGTAATCCATCGAGTACACACCTGGTCCACCATTTTCCCACATAAGATCTCGTTCGGTTTTACGTTTTGGAGCCTCTTCATCCTCCATATCAACGTCATCATCCTGTTCCTTCCTTTTGGCTTTCAATTCACGAGTTCGAAGTACCGATTCAGGGATATGTACAGCTCTGTTTTTGTCGTCACGCTTCTCTGGAACAGCAACAGTTAAACGATTAAGAATTCCAGACATTTTGTTACTCTTCGATTTCAATTCAACACGTTTCTCTAACAAAAGTTCGCATGCCTTTTGCTTGACTTCTGCGATATTCATTTCTGCTTGAGCACTCATTGGTAGTAAAATAGCTCCAGAATCAGCTACCATACGTTCCAATAACTCGGTGTGCGCTTTACTCAGGCTTTCAAGAGGAACAAGATCAATTTTGTTGGCTACAATAACCAATGGCTTGTTTGAAAACAAAGGACGAATGTTGTCAAACAATGCAACTTGTTGTTCAAGAGTCCAACCACATTGTTCAGAAAGATCTAAAAAATACATGACACAACATTGCAAATGCGCCAATGCTGTAATGGCTTGCATTTCAATGGTGTTTCTTTCTTCCAAAGGCTTGTCTAGAATTCCAGGAGTATCAAGAACTTGCCACCTCAAATATTTGTAGTCCATGTGTCCCACGAAAAGCGACTTTGTGGTGAATGCATATGGCTGCACTTCCACATCAGCTCTGGTCACTTTGTTCATGAAACTAGACTTTCCTACATTAGGATACCCGGTGATCAAAAGAGTTCTAGTATTTGGATCAATGGATGGCAGTCGAGACAGATGCTTTCTCACTTCTTCCAAGTATCCAAGAGAGCTTTTGTGGTTCTTCATGAGGGTGCACATACGTCCTAGCGCAGCACGTTTCAATTGTTTGCATCTGTATAGAGTGTCTCCGTACTTGAGCAATCGCACGTAGTCCTTTGAAATCGTCGCGATCAAGTTCTTGCAAATGTTCAACTGGCCAAGCGCCAATTTGTAATGATCACGATCATACAAAACGTTGCACAGGTCTGCGTAAAAAGGATGGATGTCATCCAATTTTGGGAAATCCTCCAAAATCCAAGTCAGCTTCTCGGTGAAATTCTCCTGAGTGAACTTCACTTTTCTCATGTAAAAGGACCTGATACGACCGATGGCATAACCATTGTGAATCATTGTTGGAGTCTTCCTTTGGGTCTTAGACAAGACGATGTCAATGAAATCATCCGAAGTAGGAACCGTGCGGATCTGCTTAAAGTTATACACAACCATTCTTTCCGATTTGCTGCTTTTAAATCGATTGAGTGGTTTTAACAAATCGTTCAGGAAGCGGGTAGCCCCCCAGTATTTTTTCAAATTCGAAGTCGAACATGCTTGGAGCATAAATAAATAGGATTCATTATAACTAGCTATACATAATATTTGCGAATCCACGAATCTACTAAAAGAGAACTGGTCTCTCCCAACTTTTTTCGGAAAATTTGAGGCTGTGTAGTCATTTGACGACCCAATTCATCCTCCATCAATATATCACAGTTATCAAATATTCTATCTAGGAAAAGTATCCCTTCCAAGTGATCATATTCGTGCTGAAAAATTCTGGCGGGATGGGCTGAAAGTCTGCAAGTGTATATTTTCTCATCGGGGGTTGAAAATCTAACTTCTACCCATTTATGTCTCGGCACTAATGCCACCAATCCTGGGGCACTTTTACACGATTCATAATCAGTTTCCATTTCCACTGAAACATCTGTGACTATCGGGTTGACAATAGCAGTATAATGCATCGGTCTCTCAATCCCCGTGGGAACAAAAGGAGCTCCAAGCGAAGGGAAATCATGTCCAGGTACTTTAGGAGTAGCCATAACAAACATTCTGCAATCGAAACCCATCTGTGGCGCCGATATTGCCCAAGAATGATCAGTTTGCAAAAAACTAAAAAGAGCTCGAGCAACATCAGCGGCATCTGCGGGTATAGTACTCTGTGCAACCTTACGCAATGCTTCGATACATGTAAGTTAAATATTGAATCACACCCGTAAGACTTACCTGGGTTTCCCATTAACAACAACTTCCCATTGTTCAACATACTGCCCTGTTCACACTGAAACGATGAAAAACAAATGCCGATGCTTCTACTGGTAGACCATTAATAATAGTTTAGTATTGATTTGAATGATTTCATGATTAGTATTATTTCTGGACCTATACTGAAAAAAAATATATTATACAAGTCCTAATTTTTCCATTAACGCTTGCTTGGATTGATCTTTCATATGCTGTTCAAATTCGATTCGTTTTTGTCGTCTA
>Ga0105053_10005310_pt1 | contig 18352 bp, 20 predicted proteins | sample BON01_FD_78093 | JGI IMG/M metagenome (GOLD analysis project Ga0105053, IMG submission 78093) | Freshwater microbial communities from Lake Bonney liftoff mats and glacier meltwater in Antarctica - BON-01 | ecosystem: Environmental > Aquatic > Freshwater > Ice > Glacier meltwater | place: Lake...
TATAAAGATAATGAGAGAAATTGAAGAATAATTAAATGTATAATAATATAAAGATATTCTTATTAATATAATATATCAATAAGAATATACGTTTATTTAGTTGTTAAATAAATAAGATGCAAAGAATAGTTGAATTATTTGATTGGATTATTACTAATAAGTCAGTTAGAGGTTCAAAACAAAATGATAATGGACTATGGATGAGTAATTCGAGCAAACCTATTTATTTTACACCGAATACACGAATTATAGAAGTTCACGGAGGGGAAACTTTTTTAATTAAAAAAGAAAATTGTTGTAAAGCAATTGGATTAGATAAAAAATCAGAAAAATGGTTGAACGAATTACCTTTTCCATCAAAAAATAAATTTTAAATAATTAAAATTATTTATTTTTCTAGTATTGGGTCTTGATATGACGTTACTTTAGATGCTAATGATAATAATAAATTATTATAGTTTTCTGTTATTTGAAATAATAATTGTTTTATTTCATTCATTTCATTTTTAATATAAGAAATATCAGTTATATTAGTATTCTCAGTATTCTCAGTATTCTCAGTATTCTCAGTATTCTCAGTATTCTCAGTATTCTCAGTATCATTTATAATACTATCACCGGTTTGTGTTTCTTTATTATATATGATTGTTTTTTTCTTTAATAATGAAAGAAAATTATTAGTATTATTATCATGTGATGAATCTGATGAAAATGAAACCTTTTTTTTATTATTTGATGATAGGTTAATAATGCCTTTATCTTCTAAGAATGTATCATTTTCTATTTTAAGATGTTTTATTTTATTTGAATGTATTGTAGTATCTCTTATTATATTATTTTGTTCGTTTGAATTATCCTTATTAATCCACTGATTCGCTTCTTTTTTATCTTGTATATTTAAAACCATATTTAATTGTTTTTCACGCCAAGCAATAGTTTCTGCTAATTTTTGTTCCATTTCATTTCCAATGGGTTCGTCAAATTCGGCATTTGGTTTATCTGAAAAATCAATTGTATCTGGTTTAGGTTTTAAAATTAAACTACTAAATTCATATTGTTTTGTAATTAAATTATTTTGAAATTTTGTTTGTTTTTCTAATTTAATCTCTTCGTGTGTATTAGGCGTGTTACTAGCAATTTGCATATCATTAACAACTTTATTTTCTTTATAATTATTTATTATTTGAACCATAATTGTAATCACCTTTTTATTTAAACTAATTAAATTATCATTATTATTCATTCTAGATTTTATTAAATTTATTTGATTATCCAAATCATTTTTTATAGTTGATATATAAGTATTAGATACACCATCAAATATACCATGTTCGTTCATTAAATTCCATAAATAACCTTTATTATTTGCTGTATTAAATTCTTCTATTTTTGTTGCCATTTTATATTTTTATATTTTTATATTTTTATATTATATTAAACTATAAACAATAATACAAAAAATCAATATATTATTATTATTTAATTAAAATACTTTTTTCTAAAACTTTCTACTGTCACATCTTTTATCCATGTATTCATAAAATGTTCTATTGTATGATTTTCAGTAAGCAACTCTATAATCAAATATAAAGAATACATCCCACATTCTGTATTACTACGTTGATGAGATTTACTATTTTCATAAAATTTAAATTTTTCTATTCCTAATTCTTCTATTCCTTCTTGAAGTATTCTCTCACACAATTTCTTTATTTCTTTTGGCGCTTTATCTCCGTTACTATCAAAAAAGAAAATATAATTATTATTTTTTTGAATATTTATAAAAAGAGAAATCCAATGCGAACCATCTTTATAATGGGGATCAGTATTAAATATTATTCCTATTTTTTGTTTTCCACGTCTTAAATGTTTTTTAAGAGTAAATTTACATAATTCTTCCCATACGCATTCATTGTTTAACAAGTGCGTATCAAAATCGATAGGCGAAGGTCCAATAAAATCAAAATTTTTATATTCTTTTTCATATTGTTTCATTACCCTTTCAATATCTAAACTACTCAACCATTCATTTGGATTTTTTAACCAAGTTTTTGGCGATTTGGGTGCAAAAGTATAACTTAACAATTCATTATTATCACTATTTTCCATAAATTTTTGTCTTAACCAGCACGACTCATTACTACATACATCTTCCATATTTATTTTTAAATTTTCCCATATTTCCATTGGATCTTCTGTTTCTATTTTTAAATCTGGATGACGACTATTCCAATTATCACGCATAATTATTAATGTTTCGGTTTTATAACAAGTATATGGTTTATTCTCTTTGCCTGGCGCACATTGCAATTTATTAAAATTTGCGTCATCATTATTATGCTCCTCATTATCGTGATTATCGTCATTATTGCCTTTCATAGTTATCGCTAATATTTAATTATATTTTAATTAAATGTTTATAGTAATATCCTTTTTATCATTTTTATCCTTTTTAACTAGTCCTTTTGTTTTTAATGTAGGACAATGAAGATTAATATCTTTTTTAATCGGCAACACGAGTTCATTCTCTTTTTTAGTCTTTTTTTTTATAACATAATTATCTAAATTAGGTAAAATTACTATTTTTTTCATTATATTGTTATTTGCTTCTCCGATTGTATTATATTCTTCTATATGTGAAATAGAAGAGTTGTCATTATTCATATCTTCTAAATTATGGGTATTTTCATTATTAATTAATTTATATTCATCTTGAAGAATATCTTTTGTGTCTATTATTTTAAAATGAGATATAATAGAATTTGTATAATTTTCATATATTTTTTTCAGTGTTTCATTTGGGAAAACACCCTTAAACATCTCTTTTGTTAATGATATTATTCGTTTTCTATAAAACCTTATATCTTCTTTATTATTTTTGTTATTTATCTTATTATTGGTTTTTTTTACTGAATTATAATATACCGGATTTGTTAAATATTCTAATATAGCATTTTTTTCTAATTCATTTTTTGGTAGAGAATTCATTGTATATAAATTATAATTTAATTGAATAATTATAATTTAATTGAATAATTATAATTTAATTGAATAATTATAATTTAATTGAATAATTATAATTTAATCTAAATCTTTTACTTGCTGTCTTGTAAAGTTATCAAAAATGTTTTTGCCAATATCGCATTCATTTGGGTTAAATTTTTCAAATTGTTGTTTCCTAAATAAATTGGGGAATGGTTGATTTAACTGTGCTCCTTTATTTACATGAACCTGATACATATCACTTGTTGATGAGGGTACGTAATATGCTTCTGGGTTTTTTTGAATCGCAAAAAACTGGTTTCTTAACGTGGACTCATCATTAACATTTGCGGCGAACCCACTCCATGGACCATATGCGGTTCCTGGATTAAATGTTGTTGCCATATTAAATGTTGGTTGGCGTTGTATCGCCACTGTTGGTAATTGTCTACGATCAAAAATAGGTAGTATTTCATATTTTGTAGATACAGGACGACAACTAAATTGTGGTTGCAATGGGTTCGATGGTACATTTCTTGAAGAAATTCTCTCATTTAATTCATTTGTTCTATTCATGTTACAATAATATAATCCATCTACAACACCATACATTTCATTATTCATAGTATTCATAGTATTCATAGTATTCATAGTATATTATTAAAAGACAATTTAATTATGCTAAATAAATAAATTGTCTTTTAATAATGAAGGAAATTAAAATAATAAAATATAATAAAATATAATATTATTATATTTTATAAATGATGGATTATATTAATAATTTTTTAAATTCAGAATGGCATAAAAAAATATTCTTAAAAATAATTGATTTTTCTTTAGTTCTTTTAATATTATCTTTTATTGGTATAACTTTTGTCTCTCCACAATATTTAGAGACACTTGAAAATATACTTCATGTTTATATTAGTATTATGTTAATAGGTAAATTTAATCCATTTATTAATAAAAAAAATGGTTTTGATAAATATGATAAACAATTTGCGTTTTCAGCAGGTATTGCAATATTATTATCTACCTCAATAAGACAAATTTTTGATAAATTTATAAATTAAAACTCTATTATTAGATGTTATTTTATATAATTTTATATATTTTTCCGGGTAGTTCTTGTTTTTACATTTTTTCGTTTTCTTGTTTGTTGATTGTATTTCTTCTTAAAAAATTCTTCTAAGTGAATAACTATTTTTTTACTTATAATTTTATCAATATCAATTTCGTCTTTATTTTTATTTTTCACAACAAAGTTATATTGTTTCATAAAGTTTGTTATTTTTTCTATAAAATCTTCCTTTGACGTTTTTTTTAATTTTTCTCTATATAAATCACCTTCATTATTTTTATATGCTTCATAATACCGTTCCGCCATTTCTTGATAAGAAATCGTATAATTATATGGTTTTACATTAATATAATAAACATTTTCATGCTTCATTAATGGGTGATATTGGTCATCAATAAAACATATCTCAGTATTTGGTTTGATTTTCGTACAATTAATTAAATCATCCATGCTTTTATTATGACTTGTTCTATTAAATTCTATAATTTTTCCTTTAATTTTAAAGGCAGCAATGATTTTATCAAAAACAGTGCATCCAATATGGTCATTAAAATAATTACGTATCATATATACCCATGTTTTTGGACCTTGGTTATTTGTATATATCATTATTTGGTCACATTCTTTATTTTTCTTCTTATCTTTTAAATAATTCAATATGTTTATTATATCTGGTCTAAGAAATTCAGGGAATATATCTAATACATCATAAAAATATTCATTAAATAAATTTGTCCCATAAAAAAATTCTAATGAATCCCAAAATATACTTATCTCTCCAAAACTTCCTAATGTTTCATCTAAATCGAATACAACTATTTTTTTTGGATCTGTAATGTTTGAAATAAGATTTGACATAGGTTTTTTGGGATTAAACATACTAAAAAGAGAGATATTATTTTTATCAGAAAATAAAAAATGACATAATATTAAAAGAGCAGAAATTAAAAGAGTTATATATAATAATCCATTATTATTCTCATAATAATATGAACTATTACGCATCCATTATAATTATTTATATTTTTATATTTATATTTATATTTAATCATAAAATAAAAATATAACTTTATATATTATAATGAAATTAAATCAAAAGGATTTCAAATGTATATTAAAATATTATAAAATCAAATTTGATGATTTAACCAAAAAAGAAATCCAACAAAGTGCGGAAGATATTTTATCGAAAAAAATGTGCCGTTGTTTTAAAAAAGTAAATAAAAAGGAAAAACCGAATAATACCATATCTAGCATGAAAAACGAAAATAAGGCAATTTCTATATTTAACAATATAGGTTTTCAGGAAAAACAATTAGAGACTTTTGGATTTACATGTAAAAATATATATGAATTAAAATCAAATAAAAAAAATACACATAAATTAAAACCACGATTAATATTAAATACTAATAACAATAGTAATAAAACACAAAAAAAGATAAAATAATATCTTTATTTTATTTTATTTTATCTTTTTATCTTTTTATATTATATACTTAAATAATTCATTGCTGATAAAATAACTTCTTCTTGTCCTGTTAATTTTTGGAAAATAATGCTTTCTTCTAATATTATGGTAAAAAAACGATTAAATGAGTTTTTACATATAATGATAATACTTTCATCTTTTTTTTTCATATCACACACAATACCACCATTTGTTAATTTAATATCATTTGGATATTTTAATGAAATCCATCTAATATAACTTCCGTAATTGATATCTTGAACGTTATCTACATATCTATATAATTTTAATTTTTTATGAAATAATTTTAATTTATCGTTTTTTATATTAAGTTTTTGTAATATATCATTTTTTATAGTAGAAATTTTTTCCTTATTTAAATCTAAAAATGATTCATTGTTTTCATTTTCGAGGGCATGTAATAATCCATCTACATCTAATCCCATATATTGCACTAATAATAATATAGTAATTATTATATTATTATATTATTATATTATTATATTATTATATTATTATATTTATTATTATATTATTATATTATTTACCACGATGACCCTCCAAACATACCGCTTAACGCTCCATTTGCTGCAACTGGTTCAGACATATCTTGCATACCTAACGCGGGTTCACGGTTTTGTTGATACATTTGGTTAAAATCAGGTTTATTTTGTTGAGGCATTGCGGTTAATTGTGTGTTTGATGGTAACAGTTGCGTTTTATCTAAATAATCTGCTTGACTGGGTTGATGATATTGGGGTTGTGACTGTTGACCTGCTAACGGTTGTGTTATACGAATACCATTATTGTTGTGTCCTTGTGATTGATTTATTTGCGGTTGTCCGTATGAAGTGCCGTTCCAAAGATTCATTGTTCGGTCCATCATTATATTTAGTTTTGAGCCTAATTTAGTTTGCATAGTAGATAAAATAATTAAAAATGGAATTATAAAATTTAGTTCATTAAATTTGTGATATTTTTCGCCACTGTAGGTAGGGATAAAATGAATTATTTTATTGGTAAACCATATCATTAATATTATTAAGATAATTTGTCCGGTGCTTTCAGCAAAAATTTCTAAACTTCCTTTTGTTTCATCTTCTTCTGGAAAAATATGTTTGGTTACTTTTAAAGTAATAAGAACAGGAATTATCGCTAATAATGTATATTGAATCATATTCATCATATTATTTTTATTTTCATCATCAAAATTAAATACATAACTGAAAAAATTCATATTATCGCCGTTACTTGATTTTATTGTTTCAGATACTTTCTCCATATGTTTTATAAAAAGAAATTAAATATAATTAAATATAAATTAAATATAAATTACTTAAGTTTTATAAGTAAATGTTGAAAAATGTTCTAGAAACTAATAAGTATAAGTTCGGCAATAGGGATGATAAATATCATGAGGAGTATCAATATCTTAATTTATTAAGTGATATTTTAAAGGAGGGAACAAATGAGAAAGGAAGAAATGGTATTACTAAATGTGTATATGGAGCAGCTATGCATTTTTCTCTTGAGAACGGAAAAATTCCAATTTTAACTACTAAGAAAACATCTTGGAAAACCTGTTTAAAAGAATTGTTATGGTTCGTAAATGGTAAGACTGATAATAAATTATTGAATGAACAGAATGTTCATATATGGGATGGTAATTCTACTAAAGAGTATATGAAAACCAGAGGATTAAATTATGAAGAAGGGGATTTAGGTCCTATTTATGGATTTCAATGGCGACATTTTAATGCTTCATACGAAGGGTGTGCTGCCAATTATAAAGACAAGGGGATAGACCAATTGCAAAATGTTATTGATTGTTTGAAAGACCCTAAACAAAGATCATCAAGAAGATTAATTGTTTCTGCGTGGAATCCGTGTCAAGTCGATGAGGGTGCTTTACCAAGTTGTCATAATTTTTTTCAATTTAATGTCGTAAGCGGAAATAAGTTAAGTTGTAGTATGTACCAGAGATCCAATGATTGTATACTAGGGGTTCCCTTTAATATCGCATCATATTCGTTCTTAACACATCTTATCGCGAAACATTGTGGGTTAGAAGCGTATGAATTTATACATTTTATGGGAAATTCACATATATATGAAAACGCAATAGACGCCGCTAAATTACAGATTACAAGAGAACCATATCCATTTCCAACTGTTTCAATTAAAGAAGTTAGAGAGAATATTAATGATTATCAAGTAGAAGATTTTGAAATTAATAACTATAAAAGTCATGACGCAATTAAGGTTGCGATGGTCGCATAAAAGTATATTATTTTACATACTTAGTTAGATATCAAACACCGTAGATTAAAATCTACTGAATTTATTTATTATTTAGGAAATTGTCATATCTTTTAAGATTAAAATGAATACGCGTAAATAATTAAATATAAATATAATTATAACATTTATATTATTTAATGAGTGGATCATCTGCATTATCAGCAGCAAAAAACCGTCGTTCAAATAGTGGAACAATTTCTCAATCAAATTCTGCCACTCCACAATCTAAAACACAAAATACATCTCAACAAAATCAAAATAATTCATTGGATACTGAAAAAAAAGAACCGTTTCATCCACTTAGAGTATTACATAAACATGAATTAATGTTAAAAAAACATGATGAAGAATTACACACATTAATAACAATAAATAATGAATCTAAATCTTTAGAAGAAACAACTAACAATAAAGAAATAACTGAAAAAATCATTCATTTAGAAAATGTATACAAAACTTTACATGAAGAATTTAATGTTGTAAAAAAAGATATTAATAAATTAATGTCTTTCTCGATGGATCTTAGTATCGAATTTAACAATTTTAAAAAGGAAACATTTAAAAAAATAGAAACCCAACAACAGGTAAAAAAAGGGATGAAGGAGAAGCATGAGGAGGAGAAGGTGGAGAAGGAGGAGGAGAATGTGGAGGAGGAGAAGGAGGGTGAGAAGGAGGAGGAGAAATAATAATTTAATTAAAAATTGATATAAATATTTAATTAAATAAATCTATTATAATTACGAGAACAAGTATATTTATAAATAATAAAGAATGTCTTTTATTATTTCTGAATCAAAAAAAGCAATTAAATTTACAGCAATAATTCAACATCTTAAACAATTTACAACAAATATCTTATTAAATTTGAAACCAACTGGAATTTATATTCAGTGTCTTGATGATAGTCATTGTTGTCTATTTGATTGTAGCATTACCAAAGAATGGTTTGGGAATGATGAAGATTCTTATTCGGTTGGAATCCCCAAATCTATTGGAATTAATTTAAGTTTATTTCATAAAGTTTTAAACGCACGACAAGAAACTCAATCAATTCAACTTATTTTTGATGATGAAAATGAAGATATTGTATCCATTAATTTTGTTAATGGAACCGGTGGACAATTTAATAAATATTTTGAACTATCACTTATTAATTTAGACGTAGAATTATTGGATATAAAATTGGTTGATACATTAGTTGATTTAACTATGATAACTAAAACTTTTTGTGAAATGATAAATCAATTCATGATTTTTGATGATTTACTGACTATTACATTTAATGAAGATGTTATTGGATTAACCGCATCTGGAAGTGAAGGAAAAATGAGAACTGAAATTAAATTAGAAGATGTAAAAGAATATGTAACTGCTGAAGGAGTGACACTTAAACAATCTTATAGTTTGCGCTACATTAATATCATGTGTAATTTTGGTAAATTGTCAAATGAACTTTATATGGGATTTAGTGATACTATGCCTATGCATATGAAATACGAGTTAGGAGATAATAGTTTTGCTAACTTTCATCTTGCTCCAAAAATTGTCGACGACGATGAATAAATTAATTTTATTTATATAAAAATATTAATAAGTAAAATAACATAAATATTATTATCTAAAAAAAGTATTATAATAAATTTAACATAAGTAAATGAATATAATTAATGTAATTTTTATTTTTTGTATTATTATGTTTTTATATATACATATTTACTTTCATTTAAAAACAAGTAATGATTTAGAAATTTACGAAATTGATAAACCATCAAAAGATAAATTTGAAGAAATTTGTGATTTAAAACAACCAGTCTTAATGAATCTAGAAAACGAACAATTGCTAGAAATATTCACACGTAATAATATATTAGATACCTATGGTGTTTTTGATGTTAAAATCAGAAATATAAAAAGTATTATTACTAATCCTAAAACGAATAAAGATGATGAGTTGTATTTACCTTTACCATTTAGTAGCACAATTAAAGTAATTGAAAATGATACGGATAATAAATTTTTAGTAGAAAATAATTATGATTTTTTAGAAGAAACCGGATTAATAAAAACATACAAATATAATGATAGTTTTTTACGACCTTATATGGTATCAAATTGTATGTATGACTATATAATATCAGGAAATGATACATGTTCCCCATTTCGGTATGAATTAAATTATCGCAATTATTTTTTGGTAACCGAAGGAGAAATAAAAGTAAAGTTATCGCCACCTAACAGTAGTCGTTATTTATATACAATTAAAGACTTTGAAAATATGGAATTTAAGTCTCCTGTAAATCCGTGGGACGTACAATCTCAGTATAAAACTGATTTTAGTAAAATAAAATGTTTAGAAATAATTATTAAAAAAGGATATGTTTTATTTATTCCTGCTTTTTGGTGGTATAGTATTAAATTTAGCGATAATGCTAGTATATGTAGTTTTAAATATAGAACTTATATGAACAACATTGCAATTTTAGATAATTTTTTTATGAGATTTCTTCAAACGCAAAATGTGAAAAGAAATATACTAAAAATAACAAGTAATATTTCTATAAGTTAAATTATAAACTATTTTTATCAATAACACAGTTCTTTGCCAGTTTCCTGATGACTTTAATCATATGTTCCTTATCTCCACTCATGGTTTGCCCGACAATCTTTAAATATTTATCATTATATGGCGAATCGTAATCCTTAAAGGTGGGATGTTTATTTGTCCATTCATTCAGCAATTTGAAATTTTTCTTTTCAATTGTCCTGATGGCATTTTTTAATTTACTATGTTCAGCATCCTCTTTTTCCCATATGTCATTATCTTTAATGTACATGATTTCCCTTTTCAGGTCACTACAATGAAAGGGACGGGCACAAATCTCTAGAATATTCATATTACCGAATATGTTATTAAACATACAATCAGTATATCCCAATTTTTCCATATTTTCCAAATCGGTTAAATTCAGTTGAATTGATTCAATAAAATCTGTTAAATTCATAGCATCTTTGCAGTGTTCATTCAAAAAAACTTGAAGATTAAATGTTTTGTTATTTGAATTATTCATAGTATTATTTGAATTGCTTATATGATTTGTATGATTTGTCGTTTCAATCATTTGTTTTTGTAATTCAGAATTACTTTTAATTAATTCTATCATAAGAGTTGTTAACCTATTAATTTCATTTTCTTTTTGATCAGTTTTTTGATTATCACCATCATTTTCATTAATTGATTGGAACGTATCATTATTCATAATACATATTTTATTATGTCTCCATAATCCAACCCTTGATTTATATATTTTATTACATATATTGCATATAAATTCATTTTTGGCGAGTTTTATGTTACATATGTTACCGTTTTTGTTACATTTATGTTTATAGGTAGATAAATGTTTGTTCATATCGCTATTTTTAACACATGTATAATCGCAATATTCACAATATACGGATAATGGCGAGTTTGGCGAGTTTTTATGTAACATTTCTATAATATTATGTAACATAAAAACTCGCCTAAATCCTTTTAATTAATATTTTATAATTTTATGAAAAAAGTTATCATAACAAGAATTTTATTGAAAATCTAAAAACACACCATTATGGTCTCAATCACTTTTTTCACTTTTTTTAGGTTTATTCTATTCTTCAAAAATGAAAATTGGACATTTATAAATGTCCAAAATCGATTTTATAGAATAGTTTGGAAGAGAATTCATGACAGTTTCTTTAAATAGGTAAATCACTAATATCTATTAATTTAATTTATAAATTTTATAATATAATAAAATAAATTAATAGTTATATAATTTTTATATAAATATTATAAACTATTTTTATCAATAACAGAGTTCTTTGCTAGTTTCCTTATGACTTTGATCATATGTTCCTTATCTCCACTCATGGTTTGACCGACAATCTTTAAATATTTATCATTATATGGCGAATCATAATCTTTGAATGTGGGATGTTTATTGGTCCATTCATTCAGCAATTTGAAATTTTTCTTTTCAATGGACCGAATTGCATTTTTTAATTTACTGTGTTCAGCATCCTCTTTTTCCCATATGTCATTATCTTTAATGTACATGATTTCCCTTTTCAGGTCACTACAATGAAAGGGGCGGGAACAAATGTCTAGAATATTCATATTGCCAAATATGTTATTAAACATACAATCAGTATATCCTAATTTCTCCATATTTTCTAAATCTGATAAATTCAGTTGAATTGATTCAATAAAATCGGATAAATTCAGGGCATCTTTACATTGTTCATTCAGAAAAACTTGAAGGTTGAATGTTTTATTATTTGAATTATTCATAGTATTATTTGAGTTGCTTATATGATTTGTATTTTTACAAACATCTAACATTTTTTCTTGAAATTCCTGTGTTTGTTTTTGTAGTTCTTTATTATTTTTTACAACTTCAATTATTAAATTTGTAATTAAGTTAATTTTATCATCTGAATTAGATAAAATATTTTTTTCACATATCTTAATCTCATCAGTTATAATAATATTATTTAAATTATGATTACATAACTGTTTATGATTACATAACTGTTTATGCTTCCATAAACCGGAATAAAATTTATATATTTTACCACAATCACCACAACTATATGCGTTTTTAGGCGTTTTTTTAATATCATTTATATTATTTTTATGTTTAGGTCTCGTTGTATGTCTTAACCATTCGCTTTGTTTACTACATGTAAACTTGCATATTTCACAAAGGAAAAAATCGGCGTTTTTTTGGCGTTTTTTTATATCCATTTATATTCTAATAGAATATAAAAAAAACGCCTAAATCCTTTTAATTAATATTTTATAATTTTATGAAAAAAGTTATCATAACAACAATTTTATTTAAAAACTAAAAACACCCCATTATGATAACAATCACTTTTTTCACTTTTTTTAGGTTTATTCTATTCTTCAAAAATCAAAATTGGACATTTATAAATGTCCAAAATCGATTTTATAGAATAGTTTGGAAGAGAATTCATGACAGTTTCTTTAAGTATGTAAATAACTAATATCTATTATTTTTAAAAATTGAATTATAAAATATGGATTAAGATATACAACATATACTTATTATAATGATTACTACTCATTATACTTCAAATGATAAAACCTCTTGTGATATGCAGCATTTCATTAAACACAATGTTTCGGCGAAAGAATATGAAATGCATAAACATATTTCTGAATTAGGTATTGTATACGCGCCAAAAATTATTGATTATAATAGAGAAACGAATATACTGGTAATGGAAAAAATAAATTATATGTGTGTTTCCGATTCGTATGGGGAAAATGAAGAAGATATTAGCGATGACCTATTCGGTAAAATAAAGAAAATAATAAAATTACTATGGGATAATAATATTGTATATCCTGATATTACTGGTTATAATTTTATTGAATATGATAATAAAATTTGGATTATTGATTTTGAACATTCTGATTTTAAACATTCTGATTTTAAGTCTGATATAAACGATAAATATGTTGAAAAATTTGTAAGTGATAATAATTATAAATTTTGGAATCCTAGATTTAAGTAGATGATTAGTATTTTAATAATTAAAGTAATAAATAATTTTTTGTGATGAATTATTTATTAATTATTATTCTAAAAATTGAAATATTTTTAATACAATATTATGTACCATTAACCCCAATCAAGAAAACAAAAGATTCATCATGATCTCGCCAATTATTTCAAACTACATAGTCTCGTTCTTATTTACTGGATTTACACGACAAATACAATCCAAAAAAGAGCAAGAAGAAATAGAAAAAGAACAATTCTTAGAAGATGAATGTTTCAATCAAATGAATATGGATTTTGATACTGTTCATTATTTTAATCATAAAAACAAATCAAAACAGATTAACAGTTCTGGCAAGAACTCAATTAAGGGTAAGGAACCGTATAAACAAAAAATTAAGAAAACGGCAGCAAAGAAAAAGTTGAAGAGTCAAAATAATAAAATTTACAAAGCAAATAATAAATTGCGTATTTTAACAAGGGAAGATAGATATGATGATAAGAACGTATGTATTCTAGAAAATCTTTTGGATATATACTGGGTAGAACCATCTCAGAATGATTATTGGTTTTAGTTAAAAAATAAAAAATAAAAAACAAGAAGAACAACAAAATAAAAAATAACAAAATAAAAATTAAAAATTAAATTAATATTTTGTTATTCTTCTTGTTTTTTTTTTATGACGACGAAGTACTTTTTTACTTCTGTTGGTAGGTTTGTCTGGATAATTGTCTTTATATAAAAGATTTAATCCATATTCATAATTAGAAATGTGTTTAGATTCTCCTCCTTTCATATTAGAACTTGTATTATCATTAGTATCAATATTATATCCCACGCGAACTCTTGATATAAATTCATATGACCCATAATTTAAATAACTCGAGAAATCATCTAATGAAATAAACATTGATAAAAATTTAATCAAAATATCGCATGGTTTAAAAAATATAGGTTGATTCAATAGGAATTTTGGTTTATAAAAAAAATTAGAGGATTCATAATCATAATCAAAGTGTGGTGTAAATATAAATTCTAATGAATTATTTGATTTTTTTAATAATTTATGTAGTAATCCATATTGTTCCTTTTTATATCCAGGTAGACCCTTTGGATTATATACGACATTTTTATTATCCTTTAATAATTTAATAATCAAGGAAATTATTTTTGTTTTATCCAATGTTTTTGTTTTATCATCTTTTATAAACATAGATAAATCATTTATTTCAACCATATTATTATTTTTATTATATCCTAAATTTAATTCATTTGTATTGATACTATTTGCTTTATTATCGGTTATTTTTGCTACATCATTCCAAGTTAATGAATCATCCATAAAATATTTTGTATTTCCATATTTTGCTTTATATGGTGTAATATATAATGGTTGTTCATTATCTTCTGGTTTTAATGGATTTACAAATCCTTTTTTTACTAATATAGGGTTTCCATCATTAAAGTATTGAGCACTATTCATGTAATCGAGATAAGGTCTTAATGTTTTTACCATTTCAGATGAAGGAAACATCATATATTCATGAAACTGCTCAGATACAGGGTCTATATTTAATTCTAAAATTTTATAATTATCTGGAGTTCTATCGCTTGATGCACCGCCGCTTTCTGCGGTATCTTCGCTTGTTAAACATTCGGAATGTTCAATAAAAATAGTTTTTTCCATTAAAGGTTTATCGTAATCATATAGTGTTTCTAACATTACTTCGTTATAATCTAGAGTCAACCATAAATATTCTATTGGTAATTGAATAATTTTCATACCACAAAGTAATTGACTTGTATTAAAAATAAGTGATAATAAACGGTCATCCGCTTTTCCTGCTTGTGCAGGATCACTTGAAATATTAACCCAATAGTTAATAAGATTTTTTGCTTCATTTGTTTGGGAAAACCACATAGTACCGCCAGATGTTTCAAATGTATAAGGATCATATGTAATGCTTTCATTCATCATTGAACTTGCTCTGGGATCCATATTCCACCCACGACCCATAAAATCTATATCGGCGAAATCAAAAATTTTAGGATATTTACGAATAAACATATCACCATCAATGTATAAGACTGAACGTGTTTTTCCAACAGAATCTAATGCTTTTTGTATAAATAGAGGTTTGGCGTTAATCGCTAACTGATATCCGCCTGGTTTTGCGAATTCAGGATATTCAATTGCCATATAATTACATTTTGTTTTTTTACACGCATTTTCCCATAAGGTAATCATATCATCATATTTAATTGGACTTAAATATCTTAATTCCTTGTGCATAATATCATATAACGACAATTCGCGATATTTTTCTAATTGAGGAGTATCATAATTTTTTTTTAATTTTAGGTTTGCTTTAATAACCTCACTTTCTTTTTTTAATGACATATTAATTTTATTAATTTCTTTTTTTAGGGTAATTGAGTCATTATACGTATTTTTTAAATACGCATCTTTCAGCATGTTTAGATGTCTATACAATTTTGCTAAATTAATAATATTTGATTTTGATGAAGATATAAATTCTTTTATTAAAACTTTAAGAAATGTAATTACCTCTTCTTTATTTTTATATTTGAAATCTTCCGGTGATTTATTATTCGTTTTTTTTTCTAAAATTATTTTTGCTTTTTTATATCTTTCTTCATCTTTATGTTCAATTCCTAAATCTTCAAATATCATACCATTATAGGCATTTGCTCTATTTTCTATTATTTTATTAAATTCATCAACAGATTCAATAAATGTTTCTAAATTAGTAGATGCTTTATAAAACGTACTTTCTTTTATATCTGTCAAATATTCTACACATAAATTTTGAATTAATGAAAAAATTTTTTCATAAAAAAGAATACATGGTCGTGCTGTATTTTGATTAAAATTGCCGCGTCCCCACCAATATGTTGATACAACAAAATTACTTTTTGTATTAATAATTGTCGGATTAATGGTTTTTTTATTAATAATTTGTTTTAAATAATTATAATCCATTAATAATTCTATATTATTAATATATTAAAAATAATTTGATAATAAATATAATGATAAAATATCCGGACATTTTTTATAGCAAATATCATTTAATTTATTATCAATTATTGCTTCTTTTTTTAATTGGTCTACACGAGTGTTTGTATATTTAAAAAAAGAAGAAACATCCATAATTAAATAATGTTTGATTTTATTTTTATATAATAATGTTTGATTTTTATTTTTAAATAAAAATCAAATCAAACATTATTTAATTGTAATTTTACTAATCGACTTCTTCAATATCTTCGGTATGAATCGGTTCAACATTTTTTCCCATATTTGGAGTGTTTTCTTCACCAGCATACATCTTTGTAGAAATAGGATTTAATAATGTTTCACATTCCTTTATTTTACTTTCAAAATCTTCAATTGTTGCATAAGTATTATTATCAATCCATTCTTGTGTTACTTTTACACAATTACGGACAATTTCTACATCTGAATTTCCTAAATTTTTACTTACTTCCTTATTATCCATTTGATTGCGCCAATTATAAATATATGATTCTAATTTATTCTTTACCTCAATGCGTTTCATATTTTTTTCATCTTCTTCTTTTAGTCGGTCTGCGTCTTGAATCATTTTTTCGATTTGTTCTTTTGACAAACGACCCTTGTCATTCGTAATAACAATATTTTCTTTTTTTCCACACGATTTTTCACACGCAGAAACATTTAGAATGCCATTCGCATCTATATCATATGTCACTTCAAGTTGTGGAACGCCTCGTGGAGCAGGCGGAATACCACCCAATTCAAATTGACCAAGAATATTACAATCCTTTGTAAAAGAACGCTCGCCTTCAAATACACGAATAGTTGCTGCCGGTTGATTATCAGCATAAGTACTAAATGTCTGAGATTTCTTTGTTGGTATTGAAGTATTGCGTGGAATCATTACAGTCATCACATTACCACCGGTTTCAATTCCAATAGAAAGAGGGATGACATCTACAAGTAAAATTTGATTAATTGACTCAGATTTATCACCGGTGAGAATTGCTGCTTGAACCGCAGCACCATAAGCAACTGCTTCATCTTGATTTATTGATTTACACAATTCTTTTCCATTAAAAAAGTCAGACAACATTTTTTGCACCTTGGGTATGCGAGTAGATCCGCCTACCATAACAATATCATGTATATCGCCTTTATCCATTTTAGAATCACGTAATACTTTTTCAACAGGTTCAATACAACCACGAAATAAATCACCACACAATTCTTCAAACCGCGCACGAGTAATAGACGAATAAAAATCTTTTCCATCAAACAAAGAATCAATTTCGATTGATGCACTGCTGGAAGAACTGAGAGTTCGCTTTGCTTTTTCACACGCAGTTCTCAAACGACGAATTGCACGAGCATTACTGCGAATATCCAACTTTTCTTTTCTCTTAAATTCCTCAATAAAATGAGTTAACATACGAGAATCAAAATCTTCTCCGCCTAGATGTGTATCCCCTGCGGTTGCTTTAACCTCAAACATTCCATCATCGATTGTGAGTAAACTAACATCAAAGGTTCCGCCACCCAAATCAAAAATTAGGACATTGCGCTCACCGTCAAATTTTTTATCTAATCCATAAGCAAGTGCTGCTGCAGTAGGTTCGTTAATAATGCGCAACACGTCCAACCCTGCGATACGACACGCATCCTTCGTTGACTGACGCTGTGAATCATTAAAATAAGCAGGCACAGTAACAACTGCCTTAGAAACTTCATGTCCCAAATAACTTTCAGCGGTTTTCTTCATTTCACTCAAAACCATTGCTGAAATTTGTTCAGGGTAATATTTAGTTCCATCTTCCAAAACAATAATAGGTTTATCGTCACTATCGCCAATAACATTAAATGAATAATGTTTCATATCATTTTGTATTGTAGAATCAGAAAA
>Ga0105053_10005313_pt1 | contig 18342 bp, 19 predicted proteins | sample BON01_FD_78093 | JGI IMG/M metagenome (GOLD analysis project Ga0105053, IMG submission 78093) | Freshwater microbial communities from Lake Bonney liftoff mats and glacier meltwater in Antarctica - BON-01 | ecosystem: Environmental > Aquatic > Freshwater > Ice > Glacier meltwater | place: Lake...
ATAGTTTTCCAGTAGAGCCGCCTCGGAGATTCGAACTCCGGACCTACGCATTACGAGAGGGTCGATTCTTTGTTCGTACGCTCAAAATCCTCAGTTCTGCTCGTATGTGCTTTGAGGGATTTTGATTTGGTGGACTGGAGTCCGCGCTAAAACCGTGCTATTTCCAACTGCCCTTCATGCAAATATTTTAACGACTAGTGGCCCTGATGTCTTGCGTTCTGGCCACGAATCAGATCGAGGCGTCAGGAGACCTCGACGCTGCGAACCCGGGGATTACACCACCACCCGGGACGTCACCAACGAGCAGCCCGATGACGGCTTGATCCGCGACCCGAAATCGGCTGAAAGCATTACGATTCGATAACTATCTGCCTCGCAAGTATGGAGACCATCGACTCGCCCACCACCTCGTCAAAGACATGTCCACGACTCAAAAACCCCGAAAACGAGCCTGCTCCTGACAGGCGCTCAAGATAACGATGGCATTCGTGGAATACATCACGGTCCTGATTTCCACCTCAATAGCCAGGAAGGGAATGAATTCTTCCCACGCGTTATCCCAGAGCTTCGCAGTCGCCGGGTATCTTGCGCCCCATTTCTCCGCCATGTCAACGAAGCTGGCCCTGGCCGCGTTCGCGTTCACGCACGGTTAGATCGGGCGGATATCGCGTTTGAGTTCATCCCAGTATTTGCCTGATGCGAGCCGGAATGATCCACGAATGAGGTGAATGATGCAGGTTTGCACCCTCGCCTGCCGCCACACGTTCCCTGTCTTGTCTCGGGACATGGGGAGTGCACCCAGTTTGGTTAACATTGACCTGCCCCGGAGCAGTCCCTCCCGCTGTAGTTGCTGCGCCCTCACTCAACTCATTTTTGTGCCCTGAATGTGTCAGATTACGATCGATCGTTGCGGCGCACATCGACAAAAATTTCTGGCGGACCCCGGTGCCGTAACCCGTTTTGCCGTCGACGCATTGACCGGTGATTACAGTAAATCAAGAGTCAAACGCATCGATAGGACCAAATATTTGCCGTTAAAGCAACCGCTAAGTGCCCAGATTTTTTGCAACACCTGCAGGCAGATGTAGGAATACTTCCGTGGTCGGGGCTTACGGGATTTTTTTACACCCGGCGACGTTTTCACGCCGCTTTTAACGCCCACCGGGCGCTTTCCCGACTCCACCCCTTAATCGCGCAGACCTCATCCACAAGGCGGCTTTTATCCCGTTTCACTACGCCTGAATACGCCAGAGCAAACTTCCGAGTGATTTCGTGTCTCGCATTCACAGATAGTCCGCTTCCCGTATATAGATCGTGATCGATTTACGGCTATTCTTACGTGAAGGACGTCGGCCTGTTGACAGTTCTGGGAAAGTATGTTTATCTAGTACCGTACAAAGTATGAATACTCAGGAACAGACGTCACGGCGGTCTCGATGTGTGGGCCCGAGGTGCCATCTAAAACGGAATCTTTTTATGCTCGATAGGTTGCGCCTATCGTTCTCACGATGATTCCTGGCTGTTGTCCTTTGTTTCTGGCCGGAGTCATGTACGTGCAGATCAAGAGAACCACAGTTATTCAGGCAGCGGAGCTCGGCCTGAGAGTTGCGGCCACATTCATCGCAGTCGGTGTTGGTCGACGTTGTTACAGATGGAGGGTCTGAATGAGTGAATTTGGTGAAGCAGAGGGCGTTCTCGATTTGCGCGTTGAATCGATGACGTTCGAGGCGGAAGGAGTCGTCAGCCTTACGCTTGTCGATCTGGACCTTGGCTGGCTGCCCGAGTGGTCTCCCGGGGCCCATATTGACCTACGCCTTCCCCCTTGTGTCCGGCAGTATTCTTTGTGCGGCGATCCGGCCGATCGCCAGCACTATCGGGTGGCGGTCCTCCGTGAACAGCATTCCAGGGGAGGCTCGAGCTATGTGCACGGCGAATTGAGACCGGGAGATATAGTGGAGATCGGCGGTCCGCGAAACCACTTTGAACTCTCGCCGGCCAAAAAGTACCTCTTCATCGCCGGTGGCATCGGCATCACGCCAATACTGACCATGGTTGACAGGGTTCAAGCGGCGGGGGCCGACTGGCAGTTAGTCTATGGCGGGCGAAGCCACGGGTCGATGGCGTTCAGAGACAAGCTTGCAGCGCACGGCGATGCAGTGTCTTTCGTGGCGGTAGATGAAGAGGGCCCGTTGGACCTCGAAAGCCTGCTCTCTCTCCCCGCGGAAGGCTTAGAAGTCTACTGCTGCGGACCGTCGGGAATGCTCGATGCGGTGGAAACGATATGCGCGCGGCAGCCGGGAATTGTGCTTCATCTCGAGCGATTCAAGCCCAAGGATTTGTCGGCGTTGGGATCGCATCCCGTTGAGGTGATGTGTCAACGCTCAAATTTGATGATCCACGTCCCGGCTGACATGAGCATCCTCGACTGCCTCGAAAAGTCGGGCATTGACGTCGCCAACGCCTGCAGAGAGGGCGTCTGCGGAAGCTGCGAAGTCGCGGTCATCGAGGGGATACCCGAGCATCGCGATTCTCTTCGAACCGGCGACATGCTCGATGACGTCTCGAGCCTTCTGGTTTGTGTGTCACGGGCAAAAACGACTCAGTTGGTACTCGATGTCTAGGTGTGAATCCATGAACGAATCGAGAAGGAAGGTACAACTGTGACCACAAAAGAACTGCCCCCGAATCCGCCGATGGCGAAAAGGCGTGCACCGCGAACTCCTCCTAAAGAGGACTCTCCCCAGTCGGAGCAGGATTCACCGGGAAACGATTGGTCTTCCTGGCCACACTACGATCGTGCGGAACTCGGCTTCCGTAACTACTGGTATCCAGTGCAATGGGCGGCACAGATCGGTCAGAAGCCGGTGCCCATCCAACTTCTCAACGAGCGGATCGTCCTCGTTCGTGACGGGAACACCATTCATGGTCTCCACGACCGCTGCCCGCATCGCGGTGTGCCCCTGTCCCTGGGGCGGCGGCAGTACGAAGGAACGATCAGTTGCGCGTATCACGGGTGGACTTACAAACTTGATGACGGCATGATGTGTGCCGCACTGACCGACGGGCCCGATTCGCCCATCAACAACAAGGTCTCCGTCGCAACCTATCCGGTCGAGCAAAGGCTGGGCTTGGTGTGGGTGTATATCGGGGACGGCGACCCGCCACCAGTCGAACGGGATATTCCCAAGGAACTGTTGGAGAACAAATTTGTCATGGGTGGCCGATGGGACATTCGGAATGGTAACTGGCGCTTCGCGGCTGAGAACGGCTTTGATGAAGGTCACGCCAAGTACCTTCATAATACCGCTCTTTGGCGAATGTTCAAGGTCATGCCAGCCTGGAACAAGACGAGAATCGTCGAGTCGGACGATTGGCTGGTGCGAGTTCAGGATGAGGTTCACTGGGAGGCAGATTTCCCAGGCTTGGGGCAATGGACCAACAAAAGGTGGTGGAAGCGGGTTTCGCTTCCTGACGCGCCGGGAAAGGCGGACGATATCAACCCTGTCATCGCCAAGATGGACATTCCCGGTTTTGTTTCTATCCGTCTGCCCGGTTTGCTGCGAGTCGCCTATCCGCATTTCATTCACTACGAGTGGTACGTCCCGGTGGACGAGGAACGCGTCCGGTACGTCCAGGTGATGGTGCGATTCGAGACCGGGCTCAAGGCAAGCATGTTCAAGGCGAAATACCTCACGGCAATCCGCTGGCTCTTCCATGGTCAGTTCACTAACCAGGATGCATGGATGGTGGACGTGATGAATGCCCCGCCCGAGAAGCTATACCGTCCGGATTTGTCCCTGACGGCCTGGCGCCGCTATATCGAGCGCGAAAAACCCACTATTCAGGAAGACAGGACCGTCGGTGTCAAGAAATAGCCAGGCGGCAAAGCTAGTGGGGCCGGACTTGTCGATGAAATTTCGCCTGATTGGCGAGGGGCCAACGACGGTTATTCTTCACGGTGGTGGTCCGGGTAGTACGAGTTGGACGGATTTCGGTCCGATAGTGCCCGACCTACTGCATTCTCGCCAACTCCTTCTCGTCGATCTTCCACACTTTGGCGAGTCAGGGGCGCCGCCGTTTAATACCCCGGTGTTCGACTACTACGCCAATTGCGTCGAAGCGCTCTTGGACGAGCTCGGCATCGACACGGTCGATATTGTCGGACAGTCCCTAGGAGGGTCGGTCGCGCTCTGCCTGGCAGCACGACGTACGCGCAGGATTGGCAAGATCGTCGCAACTTCCAGTCAGCCCATGAGACATAACCTCTCAAACGCCTCGCTGGGTCCCTCGGTCCGCGTTGACTATTACGGTGGAGAGGGTCCGACCCTTAAAAAAATGCGGGCGCTCATCGAAAAACTGGAATGGTACGACGCGAATCGCATTCCTGACCACACCATTAGGATTCGTTTCGAGAACAGCGTGAACCGCACGGCCCTCGAATCCATGGAGCGTACCGACCAGCGAGGATCACGCCAGGATCTGAGCGATCGACTCCCCGGGGTCGCCACTCCGACTCTGGTGATCTGGGGCTCGCACGACCCGTTCGCGCCACCGGCGTATGGGCAGGCACTCGCGGACCGGCTTCCTCATGGCGATCTCTACGTGATGGGGCGTACTTCTCATCATCCTCAGGAAGAAAGGCCGCATGAATTCGGAAAAATCGTCCAAGCATTCCTGACCAACTAGAAGGAAAGAAATGAATCGTTTTCTCATCACAATCGTCATAGTTATCGTCGTCCTGTCGACGCCTTGGTCACGAAGACTCTTCTCCGTATCGATCTTGAAGTCAACAGGTACGGTAGTACGCAATGAGGCGCCACGAGGATGACATCGTCATCGGGACAAACAATTGACGAGCAGATCAAGCATGTCTGGAACCAGATTGATCCGGAGAGGCTCAAAGAACTGATCGTCGAACTGATAGAGATTCCCAGCCCTACAGGTCAGGAGCGTGCACTTGCAGAGTGGGCTGTTAAAAAGATGTCAGGAATGGGGTTGGGTGCGACGCTCCAGGTGATCGATGAGGAGCAGGCCAATGCGATCGGCCGGATCACCGGCGACGGCAGGGGGGTCTCTCTTTTGCTGTATGCCCCGATCGACACGCTGACGACGGGCAATCCCGAGGAAGACGTGCCGTGGATCGGGCCGGAGTTGCGTGAGGACATGAAAACGCACGCCGTTGTGGACGGCAACTTTGTGCTCGGCCTGGGCGCTAGCAACCCCAAGGGGCATGCGGCCTGCATCATTGCGGCCGCCGAAGTGATTGTCGCATCAGGAGTTGAGCTTCGCGGCGACCTAATCGTGGGCCTCGGCGCAGGAGGCATGCCGACGAACAAGCGAGCGAATCCAACAATGAGTCGATACAACGCGGGCCAGGGCAACGGCTGCTCATTCATGATCGAGCAGGGGGTCTTCCCCGATTTTGCCCTGATTGCCAAGCCCGGCTGGGCCGTCGCATGGGAAGAAGTCGGACTTTGCTGGTTCGAGGTGCAGGTCGGCGGCACATTCAACTACGTGGGGAGCCGTCATCGGATGCCTTACGTAAATCCCATTGTCGAATCGACAAAGGTGATCGTCGGACTTGAAGAGTGGTTCAAGGCGTACAGCAGTGCTCACACTGACGGGCTGGTAGCGCCGCAGGGCAACATCGGCGCTATCCGCAGCGGATGGATGCATATGCCTTCGGTATGCGGCGCCACCTGCAGTTTCATGGTCGATCTGAGGACGAGCCCGCGCTCGACTCCCAGTGAGGTCCGCCGCGAGTTCGCGCAGGGTATCAATGATATCCGGTCAGCGAATCCGGAGTTGGACATCACATGGGAGATGGTGTTGTCCATTCCCGGCACATCGACGAACCCCTCGAACTGGATTGTCGAGTCTGCGGTCCGAGCCTGGGAGAAATTGGAAGGCCGCGGTCATGAACCCATCCTTCTCAACAGCGGCGCAACCGATGCCAACATCTTAAGAGGGCGCGGTATTCCAACAGCTCGTATCGGAATGGACCGTATCGGCGAAGATGCCCCCCTGACGCTTGATTTCGCGGCCGGCATGAATGTTGTGGACGTCCGGGAAATGGTTCGACTCACGAAGCATCTGGTCCATACGGCACTGGACACCTGCAATCTTCGGCGAGACGTTTTGGACTGACGTTCCACACTTCTCGTGCGGGATATCTCGGTGATTTTCTGAGTTGCGTGTAGATGCTGGTCGGGACGTTCATAAGTTTGAGGACCTGATGTTGTTGGGCGGTGAGTTCGGGGTGAAATGTCTTCCGGAGGACACTGTTGTGGCGGAATTTGGTGGCGCACTAGGGTCGCCAAGATCTTCAGGATCCGTTCGGTGGAAGGCGACGCGCAGTTCCGGAACTCGGGGTAGACCCGGATCTTGGTGAACTCGCGGTAGCTTGCACGCCGGTGCAGATCTCACGTTCCATGAGGGCGCTGATGAGCAAGGCCCAGAACTGGCAACAGCACAGGGCTCTGATCCCGCGCGGAAACTATGCAGCAAGTCCGGGTGCGGCATCTTGGACGCTCTTGAGGGGGTGGCAGTGGCGTCCGGGGTTCTGCTAGTCGCGGTAGGCCGTCAGGACCTCGGCATCGCTCAGCACGTGATCGTTACTAATCAGCGGGAAGAAGTCGTTACTGACGGTGTCTTAACCGATCATGTCGAGCCGGATGCAGTGGCTGACAGTGAAGCGGGTCTTGGTGACCTCGTGGTAGCTTGCCAGGTCCAGGTCGGCCGGCCTGGACCTGCTTTTAGGACGTACTCGTCGTCTCGGTCATGGTGAAGCTGACCCATCCGCCGGAGCCGGCGAGCGTTTCAGTCGCGGCTTGTTCGACCGCGACCCAGATCTTAAACCTGCTCCTGGGTCCGGCAAGTTTGGTGTCGAGTGCTTCGATTGCGGCTTCGGGCCAGACCGGCGGGTCGGTCTGCAGGAGCTTACGGAAGGTGCCATCCTCCGTGAGGGTGCGGGACATCACGACGACGAACCGGCCACCGCGGCTATGGATATGGCTCATCGCCGTGCTGGGAGCACAGTTTCTGGTCTGACACGTAGAGGAAGTCGATCAGCCTCTGCAGCCCATCCCAGGTCAGCACGTGTGTCGCGTCATCACTGGTGTTTCCGTCGGCTAACGGATATGTGATCGGGACCGCGCCGTCGGCGCTGACAGCGAGGTTCAAGGCAAGTTGCTTGGTCTGGGCGTTGGTCCTTACTGTGACCCAGGTGACCACCAGGGTGGGTTTGCGGGCCCGCGAAGTTTCTTCAGCATTCAAGTGGACGCCGTGCACGCTGATCAACGTGGAGTCATTGTGCAACTGGTTGGTGTCAAAGCCGAAGTCGCTGATCGCCCGCAGCACCACGCCGGCGAGCAAACTGGCCCCTTCATCGTTGAGCACGCTGACGTCTTGGGCGCTGAGCCCAAGCGGCGTCGGGTTGAAGCGGGCGACCCGACGCGCCAAGACCGTAGAGCGGCTCACCACACAACACCAGGCTCTTCACGACCAGCAGCGCGGGAAGCCTGGGCCGGTCGGTCACGGCGTTGATGATTGGCAAGCCACCCATCACCTGTGGGGCCAAACGAAGAGCAGCAACAGGCACCCCGGCGTCCACTGAGGCCGAATACGCCCTGCCCGAACCGCCTGTCCTGCACGGGACCCTACTGGAACTGGACCGGCACCATCGCAGGTAAGATCCTCATCCGCAGTCTCACCGAGGAGCAAGCCGAGCGCTACCAGCCATGGTTCTACAACGCCCGTCGCTACCGCAGAATCCTCACTGACCTCGAGGAACATTCCCTTCGCGCCTTCCGCTACGCCGATGACCCAGCCCCGTCGTTGCCTAGATACCATCCTCGAGAAGTGCGGAACGTCATTTTGGATTAGGCCTGGATCTTGATTTCCACAAGTTCTGAAAGGCATTGGAGCCCGAATTCGAACTGATCGTCGCTCGGCAGAGTCACGAGAGAATCTTTGAGTGCGATGAGAAGGGGGAACTTATCGATCGGCAACGAGGCATAGTAATGGGTGCGTTGACGAATCAGCTCGAGTTGGTCTTCCCTGTCAACGTGTCCCCAAGGTCGGGGAGACTGATAGCTCGAAAAGCCAAGAGTAAATACCATGAGGAATCCATAGCAACTAACGGCTAGCGGGCCGGGAATCCCGCTAGCGATGAGCCTGTCCAGAACCGCTTCCATTGCACCCTGGCGGGCCTGAGGGCTGTCGGTCACCCTGGTCGAAAGTATTTGCACAACCGATGGGTGCACCTGCATCATTCGTCGGAATCCAATCCCCACGGCTCTCACTGCTTCGGCGGGGGTATTTTTGTCGCCGGCCGGGGGATCAATGGTTAACCTTCCGAGGGCGAAATCAGCCATCGCATCGAGAACCTCATCCTTGGACCGGAAGTAACCGTACAAGGTCATCGTTCCGACCCCGAGTGCATTTGCCAAGCCTCTCATGGTCAGACGTTCCAGCCCTTGCTCGTCCGCAAGGGCCAAAGCTGACTCGACAACTTGATCAGACGAGAGTTGACGTTCTCTGCTTGACTGCCTGTTCCTAGACACAGACCCCCTTATCACAGCCAATATTAGTACAACGTACTGCACGATGCATGGGTACCGCTGGTCGAAGTGAGAATCGCCCTAAATTCCGACCCTGCTAACATATTTTTGGCGTTTTTGGGGGATTTGATTGGCTACACGCCGCCTCCTGTCTCGGTTTTTCACTGCGAGAGGCAAGGAACTTTAGGATGGGAAAACGGCGTGCGGGATGTAACCTCATGGAGAAGCTTGATCGGAATCGAGAGAACCGTTGACGAGGGCCTCGATTTGGATGAAGACGCAGGCATATTGGTCGGTTCGATCCGGCCAACTGGGTGGAAGCGGAACCGGTGAGGCACCACGCGAATTGGCGCACGGAAAATTTCCCACAAACGGGGCCTTTTGTTTGCTACTTGAGGAAGTCTGAGACTTCGCCCGCCGCAACCATCGTGCCAACTGCCCGCGCCCTTTCATCGGTCAGCATCAACTCAGCCTGCCACCATCCCGATATCATTATAATTCGTTCCACAACTTGTCCGGCAAATTTACGGCTCACGACCCTAGGATGGTAACGCGGATCTCGGTCGGTTCAAATCCATTGCATGGATTGCGGTCCGCAGGGCAGTTCGACACTGCGAGCACGATGTCGTCTTCTGCCCGCAACTCAATATAGTCGCCGGCTTGGCTCGGCGCTGATTCGATCGACATAGCTCCGTCATTGGCATTCACAGCAATGTTCATGAACAATGAGGCACAGGAGTCGAGTTCCAGGTCCAGTGGATGGGACACGTAGTCCTGCAGACTTGCTGCGAGGTTTGTTTTGCAGTTCACGGTTCCTTCCAGCCCGTAGCGAAGCCTATTGGTTTCCTCGCTGCAGAAGCCTCCACCGAACCAGTGCACTCCCACGGTGTCGTTGGTGATCGTGGCCAAGGGTGATGACGTCTTGCTGTACAGCACATGGCCGGTCGTGATCCTGTCTGTCCTGTTGAGCAATTTGGTGTTCAGGCAGGAGAGCCAGTCGCGGTTGCTTCGACAGCTGAGAAGGATCATGTCGGCTACCTGTTGACCCAAAGTGTCGGTGATACGCACGGAGTCACCCTTTCGGAGGATTCGTGCTCGCAAATATGCCCGTGGAGCAATGACGAGGTCCTCGCGGATTCGTTCTCGTTCACTTAGTGGCCTCTGGGTGGAGCTCATCAAACCTTCCTTGCTTTCTTAATGTCGAAGACACAATAGCGCCTCGTTTTGCTCAATCGACTCTCCGAGTTGGTGTGCCATATCCGCCAACTTGCAGATACCCGAAAGTTGACGCCGTACCGCTTCCTTCCAGTCTTAGCCGCGCAGGTCTCGCGTCGATCATTAATTCTGGTCCCGGCGCGAACTTGCCCTTATGAGTTCTTCCGCAGCCCTCTGCGCCAGTCCGCTCACTGCGTCGAGTTTCCAAGCGTTGCGTGGCAGCGGGTGAGCGTGGCGATCCAACTCTTTGTTGATGAGTTCACGGATCTTTTGTGGCACAGGCTGCGTTCCCTCCATGGCGCGCTCGGTGTCGCGTGCGCGCCATGGTGTCGGCGCCATAGCGCCGAGAACGATGCGCACGTCATTCCATGCGCCGTCTTGACTAACCTTTGCGGACACGGTCGCCGAGGCCGTGGCGAAGTCACCCTCATACAAGGCGAGCTTGGCGAACGCGCCACGCCGAGTGAGTCCGTTTAGCGGTATCAAGATTTCAGAGATTACTTCTCCTAATCTCAAGGCAAGCTCTCCTGGTCCGTTATAAAGATCGGCAATCGACACGATCCGCTGCTCTTGGTCTCTGACAATGGTGACTTCGGCGTCAACGGATCCCAAGACGGTACCCAGATCTGATGGCGTGACCGCTTGGCAACGGTGTCCGTCTATAACTGCGTGCTGGAAGCGGTGATCGCCTTCGATGGCATAGCACGGGCTGGTGGCTCCGGTACGCTTGTAGCAGGCGAAGCCGTTTCGGAAAAACCAACATCTCTTCTCCTGGGCGAGGTTCCCTGCGACTGTGGCGCTGTTGCGGATCTGGGGCGAGGCGATCGATTCGATTGCCTCGGTAACGAATGGCAGTGCGATCCTGAGCGCGTCGGCGAGTTCGCTCAAAGTCACTGCGGCTCCTATGCGCAGGCCTTCGGGCCCGTGAATGATTCTGCGTAGCTCGGGTATCCCCGTTGTGGATACCATGGCCGTTGGCGGCCGGGGCCACCGTTCTCGCGCGATCAAGGCGTCCGTGGCGCCGCCGACTGGCTGAGCTCCTCTCGATACAAGTTTGCTGAGATCACCCAACTCTGTAGGGCGATGCATCGGAACGGGATGAGGTGGTTCCTCGCCTCGGGAGCCGACCTCCCGTGCGAACCTCGTGCCGAAGCGATGCAGCAGGTAATGCAATCCCAGCGGATACAGCGCCCTTACACCGGCGACCCACCAACGGTCTGGGCGTCGCCAGATGTGGTGGCGTCGGCGACGCTCTTCCTTCTCGGCGAGGGCAGCTAGGATCTTGTCAGGGGTGATCGGTAACTCCTTGATGCGCACCCCGACCGCGTCGTAGACCGCGTTGGCGATCGCCGCGCCTGGGGGGATGATTGACATCTCACCGACGCTCTTAGCCCCGTACGGGCCGGCCGGATCGTGCCCCTCGACGATGATCGCGCGTATCAACGGCAAATCGGCGGACCTAGGCATCGCATAGTGCAGGTATGATGCGTTGACCACCTTGCCACCCTCTCGGATGATTTCCTCGCCGAGTGCGGCTCCTATTCCCATGGCCGCACCGCCAACTATCTGACCTTCCACGCCTGTGGGGTTGATTGCGCGCCCGACGTCGTGAGCGGCGACATAGTCGATCAAGGATACTTTGCCAGTGAGGCGGTCCACATCAACTACTGCGGCGTGAGCTGCGAATGCATAACTCGGAGACAAATTGGCCTTTTCCATTTCCGGTGTCAGCATCTCGGTGCCCTCCAAGATGTAGCTGGTTTCGTGGCTTAGGCAGCCGTCGACTGCTTCTTCGCTTAGTCTGACGAGGTCACCAAGATCGATTGAACCGTTCTCTGTGACCGCGCGACCGTTACATAATTCCACCGAATGTGTGCCGAGCTTGTTGGTTGCAATCGACCGGAGTTTGTCGGCCATCTCACGGGCGGCCAAACCCACTGACGATCCAGTCATGTGTGTGCCCCGGGAGGACCAGGCGCCAAGTTCGAATGGTGTGTGCTCACTGTCCATCGACAAGACATCGACATCAGCGAGTTCCACATGAAGTTCATCGGCGGCGATCTGCGCCAAGATGGTGTTCTGTCCAGTACCCGCGTCACCGCTGCCGTGACGGACGCGTACCCGCCCGTCATCGAAGACGTCGATGGCGGCATCACTTCTGTTCGCGTTCTCGTAAGCGAACGCGCCGCTGCCGTGCATTCCCGCCGCCACCCCGACGCCTCGGTCTGATGCATCGGAAGCCTTGAGTTCATCCCAACCGATCGCTGAACGTACAGCCTGAAGACAGTCCGCTAGTCGCGAAGTGGTGACTTGATACCCGCACAATGTTGTATCGAACTCAGGACCAATGTTGCGAAGCCGCATGTCAATCGGATCTATTCCAAACCTTTCGGCCAACTCATCGACTTGGGATTCGACCGCGAGCGAGACCTGCGGGGTACCGTACCCACGGAACTGGCCACCGGGCTGGGTGGCTGTATCCACAAGGCGCGCGGTGAAAGACGCACCGTCTGGGCGATACATCGATCCCAGCGTGATCACGCCGACACGCAGCACAGAACTTCCCATATGATTGTACGAGCCATTGTCTACTTGTATGTCGGCATCGAAAAGCCGGATAATCCCGTCTGCGTCAGCCGAGGTTCGAAGGCGTGTTTCGAAGCGGTGGCGCGGCTTGTTGGAACCGAACTCTTCCTCACGAGTCAGTTCGACGAGAACCGGGCGGCCCGCCTTCCGAGACAAAGCAGCAGCGATGATCTCGTGCTCCGACGCCTTGGACTTTGAGCCGAATCCGCCACCTACAGCGACCTCGCGGCAGATGACCTTGTCATGCTCGATTCCGAGTAGGTGAGATACCTCTTTGGCAATGAACCATGGAGATTGCGTGGAGGTCCACAGTTCAACTGTGCCGTCATCATGCCAGGAGGCCAGCGTGGTGTTGGTTTCCATACACGCGTGCGACACGCTCGGGTACACGAACCTCCCCTCGACTGACACGAAGCCCGCTCCTTTGGCGGTTTCAACATCACCCCATTCAGTGCGGAGAATCAACGACACATTCACTTCGTCTGAGTGCCGCACATGTAGCCTCCGCGCTCCGGGCTGCCGAGCTTTCTTGAGCGTGAGTGGCGCCGACCGTGGCCGGTATCGAACTTCGATAGCGTTCAAGGCAGCCGCGGCGATCTCTGGCGTATCCGCCGCGACAGCCGCCACTTCTTGGCCCACGTGTCTTACCACCTTGTCGGCCAGGGGAGGGCGGTCAGACAGGGGGTGCCCGCGGTGGATGTAGCGAATTCCATCTGGGAAGTCTCTTGAAGTGATCACAGCGCGGACACCAGGCAGTGCCTCGGCTCGCGAGACATCGAGTGACTTGATCTCGGCATATGGATGGGGTGAGCGCAAGATTTTACCGAACAGATTTTCCGATACTTGAAGATCCGCCGCAAATGCAGCCTTGCCGCGAGTACGGTTATCCCAGTCGATTTGACGAGCGCGCGACCCGATGCTGTTCATGAGTCTTCACTCGTTGACATGGCGGCCCCTTTGGAAACCCTGTCCACGATCACGTTACATATTGATTCAGTGATGGCCTGGTAGCCCGTGCATCGGCAAATATTGCCTGACATTTGATCGCGAACATATGCAGCAAGATCGTCGCGGTCAACCAGTTCTTCTGCCCTGCGCGCTAATGCAGCGGCGTGCACGAGTTGACCAGGAGTGCAGAATCCGCACTGGAATGCACCCGTGTCGGCGAATGACTCGCGTAGATCCGTGATTTCATCGGCAACTCCTTCTAAAGTGTCGACCGCTTCGTGAACGAGGGCAACAGGTGTAACGCATGACAGGGTGGGTCTGCCTCCCACTAATAGCGTGCATGCGCCACACTCTCCCCGATTACACGCAATCTTCGTTGCTTTGAGACCGAGTTGGTCGCGCAGCACCGAAACCAAAGTTGTGAGTCCATTATCTTCAATGTCGCGAGACTGACCATTGACGATGAGACACCGGGTTGTTGGCTCCTTGACTTTTCTTTCTGGAGATGGAAGGGCCAGTGGTGGCCGTGCCGATTGTCCTGCGATCATCCCATGGGCACGACCGGTCGCAAATTCGACAGACACGTTATCCAACTCTGTGAACCGCCTATACCGTTTGCTGATCTGGCGCAGACAGAGACGCTTCATCGACCCTCCAGATCTTCATGTTTGAGTATTTCTGACCATTTCTGGTTGGGCTCCAACCTTCCACCCAGATCATCACACTCACATTGTCTACCGCGTCACGACGCTCAGTCCAGCAATGTCCTGTGGCACGGAACGCACAATTTCGACCAAGGCATCGGTTTCGGAAATTTTTTTCAGCTGGATGATTGAGAAAGCGGTGTTAAAAAAACTCGCTTTTTCATAAGGGGCGGCGTCCGGGGCAACGGCGGAAAGTGCCTCTGAGGCGAAGATGCTTTTGTGGCAGGGACCCTTTTAGTCACCCTGTGGGTTCGAGAGTCGCCTTAAACACCATTGACGTCAAGTTGACGTCTAACCCACTTACCCGTTGGATTTGCTTCCTTTTTTGACATTATAAATCGCTCGCCCAGTGAAGTTGTCGGCGTTCCAAACGGGCATAAGCGGTATTGATGCCATTGCCCAAGATCCCCAAAACGATCAAAACGGTAAACATCCCCGCAATGTCGAAGACCGACTGGGCCTGCGTCAGGTAAAACCCTATGCCGTTCTGGCCGCCGATAAGCTCGGAAACAACCATCATGATTAAAGCAATGGGCAAACCGATTCGCAAACCCGCAGAAATCATCGGCGCTGCCGATGGGAAGATTACCCTGCGGATAATCGCGAACCTACTCATTCCATACATACGAGCCACATCAATACGTTCTTGACGGCAACTCCGTGCACCTATTGTCGTATTGACTAAAACGGGGAAGAGCACGCCGAACGCAATTACCGAGATTCGCATTACTTCTCCGAGCCCGAACAGCAGCACCACGATCGGCAGAATCGCCACAGCCGGCATAGTGCGCATGAATTCCATCGAAGAACTGGTGTATTGAGCAACCCGTTGTGAGGATCCAATCGCCATACCGGTCAAGATCCCGAGTATTGCGCCGATTAAATAACCGAAGGTAAACCGCTCCAAACTGGGTAGGAAATCGCTCTTAAAATGTTCGAAGATCCAATCTTCGCGCAGCGTGATCAGCACCTCGCTCAATGGCGGAAGGTAAATACTTGAACTCATGCGCCCAGCGATCTCCCATGAGATCAGCAAGGTCGATAGCAGCACCCAAGGAATGATTCTGACAAATATCTGATTGTTCACCATCATGAAGTCTCAGACTGGCGAATATCGGTATTCCAGAACACCAAACGCCTCTCGAGAGAGGCGAACAGCAAACTGATGGCATAGCCAATCATGCCCACCACGAAGATTGCGGCATACATGTCTTCAGTTCGCATCGCAACCTGCATACGAACAATGTAGTAGCCCAAACCGCCGCTGCGGGTCAAAATCTCGACCGTAATGACGAGGATGAGAGCGATCGCGGAACTGATCCTGATCCCAGCTGCGATATTGACAGCAGCGCTCGGAATTTGAACCCGCAAAAATATAGCTAGTCGGCTAAGCCCCAGACTGCGACCAGTGTCTACAGCGATTTCATTGACGTCCCGCACCCCATAGTACGTGTTAAACAAAATCGGCCAGAATGACGCGAAAGCGATCATCGCGATGGTCGTAGTCGATCCAACTCCGAAAAGCAGAATAGAAAATGGGATCAAGGCAACCGAAGGTAGGGGGCGCAAGAACTCGATAACAACTCGGAAAAACTGATAGGCAGTTTGGGAGGCGCCCAGAACTGCTCCTAAAACAACTCCGAGCACGATAGCAATCGCCAGGCCACGCACATAGTTCCAAGCCGTGATTCCGATGCCAGAAAAAATCTCGCCGTGTTTAAGTTCCTTGAATAGCGCTACGCCTACCTCGCTGACGCGAGGCACATAAGCCGAGGTGACCACGGTTGCGGTTAATATTTCTAGGATCACAAGTAACCCGAGAATGAACGCGAGTCCTCGCAGATTGACCCGCAACCAAGGCGTTTTCCTCGCCTTTAGCGACCCCAAAGCCGCAGCGGCTTTTTCACTCTCTCCGGAGTCAACGACCTGGGTAGACCTAACATCCATCTTGGATCCCTCTCATTCACAACCACAGAACTTCTGAGATGTGCCGCCATGTCGGCACCCTTGGGTCAGGGCGCTAGCTCGCACTAAGCACGGGCGAGCGCCCTGACGTTTAGTTAAGGTTCGCGATGATGTCGGTTGTCTTCACGGGTTTTGGAAGTACCTTGAACCTGTCCATAATGTCGATAACTGGCTGGATCATCACTTCGGTTACCTCGTCTCCGAACTGCAAAAGTTGCATGTCCTTCAAAGTGGCGTCGGTCAAGGAGGTGTTCTTCTGCAAAATTAGCTTGCGCTCTTCTTGGTTCGCTGGATCGTTTGCCCATGCGTTTGTCTCTTTGAACGCCGCCTGGAACTTCCGGACTACTTCCGGATTGGCTTTGATGTATTTGTCGGAGCCGAACCAAATGGTGTTGTAGAAGTCTTTGCCGTCGTTGACAGCGTCATAGGGGCTCAGCAAGGTGCTACCAATGCCGTCGGACTCGATTTGATAGTTGAAAGGTGCCGTTACTGTTGCGGCATCTATCTGATTACTCTCGAGGGCCTGACCCACCTCCGCGAAGCCCAAGGTGACGAAGTCGACCTTGGCAATGTCAACGCCGGCATCGTCGAGGGTTGCCAAAGTTGAGAGATGAGGCATGGTGTTCAGCGCATTCACCGCAACAGTTTTTCCGGCCAACTGCTGAGTGTCGGAAACGTCACTGTTCGTCGGCAGCATCACCCACACGCCCGGGTTGTCTTTGCTATAAATTGCACCGCCAGCAACAATCTTGAAATCAAGGCCCGCAGCAAAAGCGGAGGCGATCGATGTCGGTGACGTCAGCGCGAACTCGGCATCGCCAGACTCCACGGCTGCCGCAAGTTCGGGAACGTTTGCAACGATGCTGACCGTGACATCAAGGCCTTGCTTTTCAAAAAATCCTTGGTTCTCCGCATAAAAGGCTTGCGACCCTGAGTCACTCCCGACCGTAGCGATCGTGATCTTTGTCAGGCCAGCTTCACCTTCTTTCATATCCTGTGCATCTGACTCTCCCCCGCATGCTGTCAATGCCAGCATTGCAGCCGCACTAAGCGCCAAGGCTCTACCTAAGTTACGTTTTATCATTGTGATTGACCTGCTTCCTGTTGGTGATAATTAATTGATTTAAGCTGGCAAACTATTGTGATTGACCTGCTTCCTGTTGGTGATAATTAACTGATTTAAGCTGGCAAACTATTGTGATCGTCGACCTCATGCAGCCGGATAACCTAACAACGAACTAAAACACTCACGCACCGTTGCGCTGATCCGTCAGACCCATCACGTCATGAATGAATGCCCGGATACGCAAAAACTCGGGATCACTGCGCGTCGCCAATTGATTCCGCGGCCTCTGCAGATTCACTACCAATTCTTCGGTCACCACACATGGTGGCTTACTAAGGATTACGATGCGATCTGCTAGGTAGATGGCTTCGTCAATGTCGTGGGTCACCATCAACATTGTGTTGTTTTCAGACCCAAGCCAGTCGCGAACACGCAGCAGGGTGTCTTCTAGACCTTCTTTGGTCAAGGCGTCAACGGAAGCAAACGGCTCGTCCAAAAGCAGGATCCGAGGTTGGAACGCTAGGGCTCGCGCAATCGCGACCCGTTGCTGCATGCCGCCAGAAAGCTGACCTGGATAGTAGTTTTCGAAGCCGTCAAGGCCCACGCTCAAAATTGCCGCGTCAACCCGAGCATCCCTTTCAGCCTTTGCAATATCACGACGCCGAGCAAGTGGGAAGCGAACATTCTTTTCAACTGTTAACCAGGGGTACAACGACCGGGCGTAGTCTTGGAAAACTAGTGCCATCTCAGGCGGTGGCTTCCGGACTACATCACCATACAGAAGAACTTGTCCACTGGTTGGTGGAAGAATTCCTGAAAGCATCCTTAGCAGAGTTGACTTGCCGCATCCAGATGGGCCAATAATCGCGACGAACTCCCCCTCATTGACCATAAAATTCAACCCGTCGCACACGAGTTGCGTATCAGCGCTGTAGCGCTTGCGAAGATCCTCGACTTGGAGAACGCTCACGTTCACTGTTCCCTCCTGTTGTCCATCGTGCTCCGCAGAGTCACGAGAAATGACTGTTGCTTCCATGAGGCACCCTCCTATGTCCTTCGACCGCGTATGAACGTAAATGAATCCGACTCAATCTCTCTAGGCCCTGAGCTGCTATGCATCTTGGTGAGATGTAACCAGGATCACACCGAGATAGATAGCTCCCGTCCCGTGACACGGAACCGTGCCCCTAAGGGGAGTTTCCGGGACTAGGGACTGCCCCCGGTTTGGTTGACACTTGGGGTTTGTAATTACTAGGCCGCGTGTGCGGTTGTGTGAATTGTTTCAAACTGCACGGGA
>Ga0105053_10005317_pt1 | contig 18341 bp, 14 predicted proteins | sample BON01_FD_78093 | JGI IMG/M metagenome (GOLD analysis project Ga0105053, IMG submission 78093) | Freshwater microbial communities from Lake Bonney liftoff mats and glacier meltwater in Antarctica - BON-01 | ecosystem: Environmental > Aquatic > Freshwater > Ice > Glacier meltwater | place: Lake...
AGATTGGCCGGGTTTTTTTATGCGCGATATATTGAAGTGGCCTGAAAGGAAGGTCTCAATTGCGGGTCTGAACTAAACGCTTGTTCCTTAGCTGATATATCAGTAATATATAACGATACATATTTAGCAAAGGAATTGTTATGACTGTAAAGCACTGGCACGGCGTTTACCCGGCAGTAACCACCAAATTCAAGCCTGATTTCAGCCTGGACTTTGATGCCATGGCATCGCATCTGGAGTTTCAATTGGATGCGGGCGTCGATGGCATTATCATCCTCGGCTCGTTGGGCGAAAACTCTACCTTGAATCTGGAAGAGAAAATTGAGCTGACACAGTTCTTTCACAAGCAGATCGATGGTCGTGTGCCGCTGCTGACCTGTATCGCTGAATCAGATACCCGCCAGGCCTGTCACCTGGCCGCCGTTTCGGAGAAAGTTGGAGTCGACGGCTACATGCTGTTGCCGCCAATGCGTTATCCGAGTGATAATCGGGAAACACTGTCGTACCTCGAAGAAGTTGCAGCGTCATCAGGCCTGCCCGTCATGCTGTATAACAACCCGGTGGCCTACGGTACTGATTTAAGTGCGCAGGATTTTGCCAAGCTGGCTGATAATCACAAGTTTGTCGCCATAAAAGAATCTTCGGCCAATACCCGCAGGATTCCTGACATCCGGCGTCTGGTTGGCGATCGTTTTGCCATCTTCTGTGGTGTGGACGATCTCGCATTTGAATGTTTTGGCTTGGGTGCAACCGGTTGGGTTGCCGGATTGGTAGTGGCGTTTCCACGCGAAACGGTTCGTTTGTATGAAATGATGACAGCCGGTGAATGGCAGGCCGCCAGAGAGTTGTACGAGTGGTTCCTGCCTTTGTTACATCTGGATATAGGTCCAAAGTTTGTGCAGAACATCAAGTTGGTCGAAGAGTTGGTCGGCGTTGGTTCCGCCCGTGTGCGTTCGCCCAGGTTGTTGCTGTCTGGCAAGGAAGCGGCAGAAGTCCTGGCGATCGTTGAAACCGCTTTGACCAACCGTCCAGCTGTATAGTTGAGCGATCTACAGCAACCAGCATGATCGCAATGCCATTAAAGTCGACAACCAGCGAAGGTAGTCTGGCGGACCAGGCTTACCGGTTTCTGGAAGAGCAACTGGTGACCATGCAGTTGGTTCCGGCACAGATGGTCGCCGAAAAAGACCTGATGGTTGCCTCTGGAATCGGCCGCACGCCGGTGCGCGAAGCGATTCAGAAACTGGCAGCCAAAGGCATGCTGCAAGTATTGCCACGCAAAGGCCTGATGGTGACACCGATCCGCCGTTCTGATCTGCTGCAGATAGTTGAAGCCAGGCGAGTACTTGAAAGACTGATGGTGGTCAAGGCATCCGAGCGCGCTACAGATGAGCAACGTCAGGCACTGCGACAATTGGCCTTAAAACTGGAAGCGAGTGGCGACAATCTACAAGCCTATTTTCGGCTCGATCGGCAGTTGGATGAATGGCTGGAGGCGGCCTGCAATAACCGCCATCTTGTTCAGGCGTTGGCAGCCATGCACAGCCAGTGCCGGCGCTTGTGGTATTTGCATCGTCAACAGCTGAATTTGCCGCGTTCTGCCGAGCTGCACGCTGGTCTGGCGCGTGCAGTTGCCAATGCAGATGGTGCTGGTGCAATCAGAGCTTTAGATGAGATCATTACCATATTGGAACAGCTCGTTGCCGGGCTGGATGTGCTTAGTTGACCCCGGGTTCATCAATTATTGGTCTTGGATCAGTGGTTATGGACACGTAGTCATGGATTTAGGGGTCATGGATTGAAGAGATTGCTGGATGAGTGATTTAACATGAGTAGTTCAAGAAGGCATGTGGTGGTTATCGGTGCCGGTATTGTCGGTTCCAGTTGCGCATGGCACCTGCGCCGGAAGGGCTTGGAAGTTACCCTGATTGACCAGGTGGAGCCGGGCATGTCTTGTAGTTACGGTAACGCCTCCTGCCTGTCACGTTCCAGTGTCATCCCCTTTTCTTATCCAGGCATGATAAACAAGGTTCCGGGCTGGATGCTTGATCCCCTCGGACCAATGCGAATCCGCCCGCTTGATTTCCCGGCGTTGGCGCCCTGGTTCTGGCAGTTCTGGCGGGTCAGCTCGATGCAAAAAGTTGAGCAGATCGCGCATTCGCAGAAAATATTGATGGATACCGTGTTTGAGGACTATGACGAGATCCTCACCGCCACCGATTCCACCCATTTGCGCCGATCCAAAGGTGCTATTCACTTATACGACACTGAAAAAGAGTTTGAAAAAGATCAGTGGCAAATAGAATTTCGTCGAAAAATGGGTTTTGACAGCCATCGTCTGAGCGCTCCGGAGCTCAAAAATCTGGTGCCAGCACTTAAACTCGAAAACGGTGTAGCTATGATGATGCCGGATTGGCAGCAGCTGCTGGATCCGCAAAAAGTCACCCAGCGGATTGCTGAGCACAGCTTTGCCGCTGGTACAAAGTGGATCAACGACAAAGTCCGGAAGATCGACAGCAAGGATCATGGCGTGGTAGTTACCACAGACTCTGGCAACAAAATCGAAGCGGATAAACTGGTTGTGGCAGCAGGTGCGTGGTCCAATAAAATCGCTGAAAGGCTGGATTACACCGTACCGATGATTGCCAAACGCGGCTATCACAGCATGATAGCCAATCCCGGCATTGAACTGAATTATCCGGTCATGTCCTTGAGTCGTGTGTTCGTAATGACGCCGCTGAACGATGGGCTGAGAGTCGCGGGTACTGCTGAATTTGCAGCGCTCGACGCAAAACCGGATTATCGCCGCGCCAAAGTGTTATTGAAACACGCTGCTCATTATCTGGATGGCTTGCAAACCGAAGGCGCCACCGAATGGATGGGCCAACGGCCCATGATGGCTGACTCAACACCGATCATTTCGGCATCACCCGGGCATCGCAATGTTTTTTACGCTTTCGGCCACGGCCATTACGGTCTGACGCAGGGCCCGACAACCGGGCGCCTCATCGCCAGCCTGGTCAGCGGCGAAAAACCGCCAGTCGATTTGACGCCGTTCCGGTTTGACCGGTTCAGAAACCCTTAAATGACACTCCCCGACGCCCGAACCTTCAGGTGCATTGATGCGCACACCTGTGGCAATCCGGTACGGGTAGTCACAACCGGTTTGCCTGCGCTCGAGGGGGCAACCATGCTGGATAAGCGCGCCCACTTCATGCGCGAGTACGACTGGATTCGCACTGCGCTGATGTTCGAGCCCCGTGGTCATGCCATGATGTCCGGCAGCATGTTGTACCCGACAAGCAGGCCGGATTGTGATATCGGCGTTTTGTATATCGAAACCTCTGGCTGTCTGGCCATGTGTGGGCACGGCACCATCGGTACTGTGACCATTGCCATTGAAAAAGGTCTGGTGAAACCACGCGAGCCTGGCGTGGTTAATCTGGAAACACCGGCCGGCAAAGTGGGGGCAACTTACACGGAAAAAGACGGTAAAGTGCGGTCTGTGAAACTGATCAACGTGCCGTCCTATTTGCATTCTGAAGGTCTAACGGTCGACTGCCCGGAGTTGGGTGGCGAACTGACAGTTGATGTCAGCTACGGTGGAAACTACTACGCGATCGTTGATCCACAGGCGCTTTATGCTGACCTTTCCGAACTGTCAGCCAGCGATATTATCCGTATCAGCTCATTGCTGCGCGCCAGGCTGAACGAGAAATACAGCTTCATTCACCCCGAGGACCCGCGTATCTGCGGACTGTCTCATCTTCAATGGACAGGGCGTCCTTTGCAGCCGGGCTCAGATGCCAGAAATGCAGTTTTCTACGGTGATCAAGCCATCGACCGCTCACCTTGCGGCACCGGTACATCCGCGCGCATGGCGCAGTTGGCGGCCAAAGGCTGGTTGCAGGAAGGTGATCAATTTGTGCACGAAAGCTATATCGGCAGCCAGTTTACCGGCAGGGTGGAAGCACTGACCCGCGTAGGCGGGTATGATGCGATCATCCCTTCCATTGAAGGCTGGGCCAGAATTTACGGTGACAACACCATCACCGTCGACCCGCAAGATGACCCCTATTGGGAGGGGTTTTTGGTGTCCTGAAAAGAGAAAGCCCAGAAGGGAAAACCTGGAAGAGAGAAAACCATGAAAAAAATCAGCAAATCCAGCAGCGCAATTTTATTGCTCCTCACATTGATGTGCAGCAATACATACGCCGAACAAGACAGTGCCGCCTTCCAGGCACTGCTTGAAAAAGAGTGGAGTTTCCGCCTGCAGGAGTTTGCGGAAATGGCGCGCTACCAGGACGTGCCCGGCAGCAATGCAAAGATGACGCATGTCAGCGAAAAAGATCAGTTAAGGCGGTACAACTTCTGGAAACAGATTCAGGCGGAACAGGCCGAACTTTCCTGCGCTAAGCTGAGCCGAGAGGAATGCATCAATTACCGAATGTTTGAGCGCCAGATGCATAGCTTTATGGCATCGTATGAAACCAAAGATTACCTGATGCCGTTCAACAGCGACTGGGGCTTTTATCTGGGCTGGGCGCAATGGGGCGATGACACGGACTTTCATTCTGAACAGGATTACCGCGACTATATTACCCGCATGCAAGCACTGCCGGCGGTGATGGACGAATATATTACCCTGATGCGCAAAGGGCTCGAAACCGGCTTCACCCAGCCCAAGGCCGTATTGGATGGCCGTGAAGTGCCGGTCAGAAAGCAATTGGTTGAAAACCCGGAACGCAGCGACTTCTACAAACCCTTTCTGGTATTGAATACAGGTACTGACAAATATTTGAGCGATAACGAAAAGCAGGCCTTGCGCGATGAGGCAAAAGTGGCGGTGATGGAAGCTGTGGTGCCGGCCTATCAGCGGTTGCTCGACTTTTTTGAGGATGAATATTTCGTAGCGGCAAGGGATTCAGTTGGTGCGAGTGAGTTACCCAACGGCAAAAAGTTCTACGACGAGCAGATTTACTATTATGCAACGGTGGATATGACCGCCGATGAAATTCATCAACTAGGCCTGTCCGAAGTCGCCAGAATCCGTGCAGAAATGGATGCCATCATCGAAGAGCTCGAATTTGAAGGCAGCTTCGCAGACTTCCTGCAGTTTTTGCGTACCGATCCACAGTTCTACGCCAAAACACCACATGAACTGCTTGCAGAAGCCTCCTATATCGCGAAAAAGGTCGATGGTCGGCTGCCCATGCTTTTCAACAAGCTCCCACGTCAACCTTACGGCGTAGCACCGGTCCCGGACAACATCGCGCCCTTTTATACCTCCGGCCGATACATCGGCGCACCTCTGACGGCCGACCATGGCGGTTACTATTGGGTAAACACTTCCAAGCTTGAAAGTCGCACTCTTTACACCCTGCCAGCCCTGACTCTGCACGAAGCTGCTCCCGGCCACCATATCCAGAGTGCATTGGCGCTGGAACAGGGAGACCAACCTGAATTCCGCCGCAACGATTACATCTCCGCCTTCGGCGAGGGCTGGGCGCTATACGCCGAGAAACTGGGCGTGGAAATGGGCATCTACGAGACCCCTTATCAAAACTTTGGCCGGCTGACCTACGAAATGTGGCGCGCCTGTCGTCTGGTCATCGACACCGGCGTTCACATTAAAGGCTGGACCCGCGACCAGGCACTCGCTTACCTCTCGGAAAACACCGCCCTTTCAATCCACGAAGTCACCACCGAGGTAGACCGCTACATCTCCTGGCCGGGACAAGCACTTAGCTACAAATTAGGTGAGTACACCATCGTGCAATTGCGAGCGCAGGCCGAACTTGAGCTGGGTGCTAACTTTGATGTTCGGGAGTTTCATGACTTTATTCTGGAGTTGGGGTCGGTTCCCTTGGAGATTCTGAAGGATGAGGTTGGCCGCTGGATAAAAGAGACAGCGGCCAATAGGTAATACGAGGAATGTAGTCACTAATTAGACCGCATAGCGGTGATGGCTGCAGCGCGAGTGTATCTATCATATTCTTCCATAATTGCTTACCTGTACTAGCTTCATGCCATATTACTAAGCGTACTACCTAAATTGGAAAGTGCCAAGCAGGGTGACCTGTCACTCATATCTTCTTATACTTGTCAGCTTACCAAAACCAAGAGATCCTCACTCATGCGCCTAATCACTCTATTGTTAGCTGTAATCGCTCTAACCGCCTGCGACCCTAAAGACGAAGCCAATAACGAAGCTGCTCAGAAAGTCGCCCCGGAGGCAACTGTACAAGAGAGAGTTGAGCCCGCCAAGCAGGAAACTGTTGATCTGGCTCATGATTATTTTTCTTTTGCGAATACCGACCAGTTTGTAACCAAGCACCTGAACCTGGATCTGACGGTTGATTTCGACAAAAAGGAATTGCGCGGCGCTGCCGTTCTGTTGATGAACCGTCTTGATCCCGCAGCCAAAGACATCGTTCTCGATACCCGTGATTTGCACATCGAAAGTGTATCGGTAAACGGCGTTGAAGCAGATTACGCATATACGACTACCGACAAAGTGCTGGGTCAGGCGCTGAGTATTGCGGTCCCGGACGGGCAACTGACCGACGAGGAACTGCAAGTGGAGATCCACTACAAAACTGATCCTGCGGCGACGGCATTGCAGTGGCTACCGCCAGAACTGACGGCGGGCGGAGAGTTTCCGTATATGTTCAGCCAGTCACAGTCTATCCATGCACGCAGCTGGGTACCGATCCAGGATTCGCCGGCGGTTCGCATGACCTATGAAGCGACCATTCACACGCCGCCCGAATTGTTGGCTGTGATGAGCGCGAACAATGACCCCGAAACGCCGCGCAATGGTGAATACAGTTTCAGCATGCCGCAGGCGATCCCGTCTTATTTGCTGGCGATTGCGGTGGGTGATATTTATTTTGCACCGATTGGCGAACAAACCGGCATCTATACTGAGCCGGAAGTTCTGGAAGCCTCTGTTTATGAATTCGGCGACACCCAGAACATGTTGGAAGTCGCAGAAAAAATGTATGGCCCTTATCAATGGGGTCGTTATGACTTGTTGATTCTACCGCCAAGCTTCCCGTTCGGTGGAATGGAAAACCCGCGTTTGTCATTCATTACACCGAGCGTTCTGGCAGGTGATCGCAGTCTGGTTTCCTTGATTGCACATGAATTGGCGCATTCCTGGTCAGGCAACCTGGTGACCAATAAAACCTGGCGCGATATCTGGCTGAATGAAGGCATCACCAGCTATGTCACACAACGTTTGATGGAAGTCCTGTACAGCAAGGATCGCGCAGATGAAGAACGAGTATTGTCTTACCGCGAACTGCAAAACAGCATGAACACCGTAAAGCCGGAAATGCAGGCGCTGGCGCCACGCAAAAAACTCGACAACCCGGATGAGTCACAGGGCAGCATGCATTACGACAAGGGTGAGCTGTTTATGCAGCACCTCGAAAATGTTTATGGTCGGGGTGATTTTGATCCGTTTCTGGCTGCTTACTTCAAACATTTTGAATTCGAATCAATATCGACAGAGCAGTTTCTGGACTATCTGGATACCAATCTTTTACAGAAATATCCTGGCAAGTACACACGTGCACAAGCGGAAGAGTGGTTATACGAACCAGCGATTCCTACTGACGCCCCGGTACCAAGTTCAGAAACCCTGGATAAAGCAGCACAACTGGCTAACAGTTGGGCAGTGGGTGAAGTGGCGGTCGACAGCATTCCTATGGACCAGTTCAGCCCGCAGGCGAGCGTGTATTTTATTAATAATCTGCCGATGGATTTGAGCGATGAGCAGTTGGGTGAGCTGGACGAACAATTCGGTTTAAGTCAGTCATTGAATGCTGAAATTACCCGCGCCTGGTTTATTCAGGTGGCAACTCGCCGGCATCAGGCTGCTTATGAACACATGACGGCATACCTGAATCGATATGGCCGCACGCGCTTGGTGTTGCCGGTGTATGTGGCGCTGGCCAAAAATGGTCAGGACGGGGCGCTTAGCCGCAATATTTTTGAAACTGCCGGCCACAAATACCACCCATTAACCAATCGTGCGATTGAATATTCTTTGAAAGAAGTTGAGCAATAAGGTCACTAAAATGTACAGCGAAAATATCTCATGAGCCTCATATCGCACCTGCGCTGCCTTGGCTGTGGCGCGGAATACGCAGCCGATACCCTGATGAACCTTTGCCCGGTCGACCAGCGTCCGGTTGAAATTGTAATAGACCTGCAAAAACTGGATTCAACCCAGGCTGACCAGGCCTGGTACAAACCTCAACGCAACGACATGTGGCGCTTCGGCGGTTTGTTGCCGTTGGATATCAATAACCGTCAGGACGCGGCGCATATTTTCACGCTCGGCGAAGGTAACACACCACTGCTGCCCTATTCTGATCACGCCCTGGCGAAGCAGGTCGGGTTTACTTTGTCGGTGAAAGATGAAGGCAGGGGGCATCCGGGTTTTGGTGCCAACCCCACCCAGAGTTTTAAAGATCGCGGCATGGCGATGACGATTTCAATGGCGCACCGTGCCGGTTTAAGCAAACTGGCCGTACCGACTCAGGGCAATGCCGGCGACTCACTTTGTGAGTACGTATTGGCTTCTGGTATGCAGGCAGTGGTTGCCATGCCTGATAATACACCCGCTCCAATTCGCGATCGCGTCACGAAACTGGCACAGGATTCCAACCGGTTTGATATTGAACTGGTGTCTGGAACGATCCGCGAGGCGGGCGAATTGCTGAAAAGCAAATGGCTGGATAAAGGTTATTTCAGTGTCGCTACATTTCAGGAGCCCGGTTGGCGCATTGATGGCAAAAAGACCATGGGTCTGGAGATTGCCGAGCCTAAATCTGCAGGCGATCCATGGCATCTGCCGGATGTGGTTATTTACCCGACCGGTGGTGGCACTGGTGTTCTGGGCATGTGGAAGGGCTGGCAGGAGTTACAGGATCTCGGCCTGATTGGCAGTCGCCGCCCCAAAGTAATCTGTGTGCAGTCAGATGTCACCAAGCCTTTGGTGGATGCATTTGAAAGCGGCGCGAAAGATACCACCGTCGCTAAGGCCGGAGACACCCTGGCTTACGGCATGAACGTGCCTGGCGGCGTCGGACATTTCAAAGTGCTGGATATTATTCGTCGATCTGGTGGTGCTGCCATCGCCGTTGCTGAACAGGATATTCATTCCACTTTGTCAAAAGTCTGGAAAGAAAAGCACTGGTCGGTGTGTCCGGAAGGCGCGGCTTGCCTGGCTGCACTGCCTCAACTGGTCGATCGCGGTTTGATCAAACAGGGCGATGATGTCGTGGTATTTAATACCGGCTCGCTGGAAAAATATCTACCCGACCTCCAGCACTTGCTGTAGCCGGCCTCGGATTTGAAAGCGCATGACTGACACCTCATCCTCCGCCAGCGTTTTGATGCGGCTGATTCGCTACGCCAGCGGTCACCGTCATCGCAAGCAAATCTGGCTGGCCTCGATTTGCTCCGTCCTTAACAAATTGTTCGACATCCTGCCGGAAATTTTGATCGGCATGGCCATCGATGTGGTGGTGCGCAGGGATCAGTCCTTTTTGGCCGACTGGGGTATTGCTGACCCGTTTGATCAAATGCTGTTTCTCGGTGTCATCACCATTTGTGTGTGGGCGCTTGAGTCTCTATTCCAGTTTCTATTGCAAGTTCTCTGGCGCAATCTGGCGCAGAGTCTGCAGCATGAATTGCGGCTGGATGCTTATGGGCATATGCAAGAACTGGATATGGCCTGGTTTGAGGATGCCTCCACTGGTCGGCTGGTTTCCATTTTGAATGATGACGTCAATCAACTTGAGCGCTTTCTGGATGATGGTGCCAATGCGTTGATACAAGTAGGCACCTCTGTGATTGCGGTAGGTGCTGTGTTTTTCTATCTCTCTCCACAAATCGCGGTTATGGCGTTTACACCGATCCCGGTCATTATTATCGGAGCGTTTTGGTTCCAGCGCCGCGCACAACCCCTGTATGCCAGTGTGCGCGAAAAGGTGGGCGTGCTCAGTACTCGCCTGGCCAATAATATTGCCGGCATTGCCACCATCAAAAGTTTTACCCGAGAGCGCTACGAACTGGGACAGGTAGAAAGTGAGAGCCTGGAATATGTGGAGGCCAACCGAGGCGCGATTCGAATCAGTTCAGCATTCATTCCGATCATCCGCATGGCCATTCTGGTGGGCTTTGTAGCAACACTGGTTTATGGCGGCAAACTGACACTCGCCGGTGAGCTGAATGCGGGCGCTTACAGTGTGCTGGTGTTCTTAACTCAACGCTTGTTGTGGCCGCTCACTCGCCTGGCGGAAACGGTCGATCTGTATGAGCGCGCGATGGCCTCAACACGACGAATTCTGAACCTGATTGCGGTACCTATTCAAACCCTTAGCGGGGCTACGTCACTTGCCATTGAGCAGGTTAAAGGTGAAGTGGAATTCGATCATGTTAATTTTTCCTACGCCAGTGGTTCACAGATTTTACACGACATCAGTTTTCGCATCGCGCCGGGTGAAACGATTGCCGTGGTCGGCCAGACAGGGTCTGGTAAAAGCACTTTGATGAAATTAATGCTGCGCTTTTACGCTGCCACCGGCGGACACATCAGACTCGATGGACATGACCTGACGAATCTTAAAACCTCAGATCTACGGGCGGCCTATGGACTGGTTTCGCAGGACGTATTTTTGTTTCACGGTAGTGTTTCAGACAATATCGCCTATGGTCGTAAAGGTGCCAGCCAGGCAGAAATTGAAGCAGCTGCGAAAGCAGCTGAAGCGCATGAATTTATTCAGCAGTTAGCAGAAGGTTACGACACCATTGTTGGCGAACGGGGACAAAAATTGTCCGGCGGTCAGCGCCAGCGGATTTCAATTGCCCGGGCGGTGCTAAAAGACCCGCCCGTGTTGATATTGGATGAAGCAACCTCGGCGGTCGACAACGAAACCGAAGCCGCCATTCAGCGTTCAATGCAGGTGATAACGAGAGGCAGAACCACGCTGGTGGTGGCCCACCGGCTGTCCACAATTGTCAGCGCCGACCGGATTTATGTGCTGGACCATGGTCGCATCGCAGAATCCGGTAGTCATGCAGAGCTGATCAAAGCTGGCGGAATATATGCGTCCCTGTGGCGGGTGCAGGCAGGGATTCCCGCGGAGTAAAAGGCTGATTATTCCCCGATTTCTACCCTAAATTGAACCATACTCGAACTTCCGTTTTCAGCTAATACCAGCCATTGGGCCGGACTGCGCTACCAGATTCAATGCAGGTTTTACCACCAATAGCTGGCGCCTTTAGGCGATACAGATGTCGACGGCCTAATCTTGTTACGTACCCACCGGATTAACAGTATTCTGCCTGGGCAGCCATTTGGCCAATGTATTGAACATGGTATCCACCTCGATCGGCTTGGCCACAAAATCGTTCATACCCACTTCCAGGCAGGCTTTACGATCCTCCTCAAAGACATTGGCAGTCATTGCCAGGATCGGGAGATTCTTTTTTCCTTCCATGCAGCGGATCAAACGGGTTGCCTCCAGCCCATCCATCTCCGGCATCTGGATATCCATCAGGACCAGGTCATAGTCATTAGCACGAACCTTGTCTACAGCCTCACGGCCGTTTTCCGCTGTATCCACAATTAATCCCGCACCACTGAGCACTGCCACCGCCACTTCGCTGTTGATGGCATTGTCCTCTGCAAGCAGGATGCAGCTGCCTTGGTGGAGGTTAAGTAATCCTGTCTCTGCACGGCCCACTCGTTTCGAAGATGCAGTCGGCATTACACCCTGTCCGTGGCCCAGTCGGGCAGTAAACCAGAAGGTACTGCCTTTGCCGGGTTCACTTTCCGCCCCAGCGTCTCCGCCCATCAGCTGCGCCAGGCGCCGGGTGATAACCAGTCCTAAACCAGTACCACCATATTTGCGCGTGGTGGATGTATCGGCTTGTTCAAAGGGTTCAAACAGACCTGCCAATTTGTCGGGTTTAATACCGATACCCGTGTCTGTCACCTCAAAACGCAACAGCATCCCATCGTCGTTTTCATCCAGCTTGATGATGCGAACAAGAATGCTTCCCTGCTGGGTAAACTTCACGGCATTGCCAACATAATTAAGCAAAGCCTGGCGCAGACGGGTGACGTCACCCCAGAGCCAGTGAGGTGCGTCATTGCAGTCTATTTCCAAGGTCAGGCTCTTGGAATCTATTTGTTCCTGGTACAGTTGCCGGAGGTCATCTAAGAGTTTCCCCAGAACGAAATCTGATAGTTCCAGGGTCAGCTTGCCAACCTCAATCTTGGAGACATCCAGAATATTGTTGATCACCGATAGCAAGTGTTGGGCGGACAATTCTATCTTGTCCAACCGTTCTGTCTGTTCCGGCCTCGTACCGGCCTGTTGCATCAAGTGAGTGAGTCCTATAATGGCGTTCATCGGAGTGCGAATCTCGTGGCTCATATTAGCCAGGAAATCGCTTTTAGCTTTATTGGCCTGTTGCGCCTGAATGGCTAACACCTCTGACTGCTCGTTTAGTCTTTGTGTTTTTTCGAGCAGCTCCGAGGTTTGTTTATTTTTATCGTGAAAAACACTTGCTGCTTGGGCTAAATCACCAATTTCGTCACGACGATCACTGCCAGGAATGTTATTCACTGTTTCGCCAGCAGAGAGCTTTGTGAAAATATCGGTGATTGCGCGAATGGGTAGAATAATTTTTCTGCTTGAAAAAAAAGCGGCTATAAGTGCTAATAATATCAATATGATCGCTGCGAGATCACCACGCGCTTTGGTTTCATTGGCAGTATCTATAGCTTTTTCGTTACTTAACGCTTGTCTTTTGGTAACGAGCTTGGTGATTTCTTTGGTGAGATAAAGCAATTCATTAGCTGATCCAGCCATGACCACATTAACGAGAAAAACGTACCCACGGGTAATTTGAGTTAATCGAATAAAATCTCTGTTAATCAAAGTAATGGTATTTTGCAACTCACCATGATTGGTATTGGAGTTATCTATCAAATTAAGCACTGACGTTAACTCGGTATTAAATTTTTCGATTAGTTCGTAATCGGGAGATATTAAATATTGATAGGAATAACTTTGCGCAGAGACCAGGTGAAGTTTTATGAGTGATTGTTTTTCTTCAATGCCTGCAGTGCCATTTTTGGTTTCAACTAATTTAATTATTCGTTGAAATTCTTGGCTAATATTCTCTTCAAATATTTTTGTTCTTTGACTACGACCATCAATAACGCTGGAGAAATTGCTCTTGTAGTCTTTAAGGTGATCGCGCATTCGTTTAGTCAGGTCTTGATAAGTGGATGCATCTTCATATTCCATACCTGGTCTTTCGAATTCCGCTAGTTTGACTTCAACACTTTTCATTAGGTCATAAAAGTGGGTGATAGAAGAACTGCTGGCGGTATTTCTATAGATTAATACGTTATGCTGAAGTTCACTGACATCACGTTCTATTTCATGCACCAAGCCAAATACGCTAACCGACTGGTTGGTCATCTCTTGGTTTGTTATGAGTCGCTCTAGATTTGAGTGGGAAAGAAATACTTGAAACAGCAATATCAATACAAGGCTGGAAAGAATCAATATAATCTGCTTTTGTAATGATAGAGTCATAAAATCATGCAGCCATATAAATTTCAAGTATAGTGATAGACTCGAATTCTAAGCGCTAATGAATTCATACCATTTTTGTAAGCTATAGTCATAAGTTTTCATAACAGTATTCCATACGGCAACATTACTAAATCGCATCTCGTAGCTTCCACCGGTACGAATTTCACCTTGCTGAACTGATAATTTTCCATCTGTACCTCTTAATGCTTCACTAGCGGGTTTGCCTTGATACCAATAATCCCACTCAGCACTGCTAAGATATTTTGCCGAACGTTGAGGGTTGGAAATGTAATAGCCCTGCCTGGCGATAAAAGCACCGGGCCAGCCGGAAAGCCACCAATTCATATAGTCGTATGCTGCATCTTTTACTCTTCCGCTGGTTGCTGAAGACAAACACATAACACCGTGCCACCCGCGATAGCCTTCTTTCGGCGCCGCAAAAACAACCGGTACTCCCCTCCCGTTAAGAGCCGATACAGCTGGAGAAAACATGCTTTCAATAACGACCCTATCTGACGCCATAAAATCAATGGATTCAGGTACTGATGTCCAAAAACCACTGAAATGCCCCTTCGTTTTCAATTCGATTAAAACTGAAAATAGTTTATCTAATTCCGCTTTTGTCAGTTCGCCAATGTTGTTAAAACTGACAAGCCCACGAGCCTGTGCCGCTAATGCGAGATCAAATAGGCCGATGGTTGGTGCATTAACAATCGCAACTTTACCGGCATGTTTCTCATCGAGTAACCATCCCCAGCTTTCGGTTTCATAGGGAATACCTTTATCAATGACCTTAGTGTTGTAACCAAAGGAATCAGTGTTATGCACGTAAGGTAAGAAACTAATCAGCTCTGTAGGGTTTTGACCTAATTGACCATCAGCTTGAACGTGAAGTAGCTTATATGGTGCGTCTCCGGCACCAAGTTTTGCTTGTGGAGTTAATTTCCCCGTTTTGGTTAATGAATTAATTTCGTCCCAATATTGAAGGCGCTTCTTTTCTATCGGCTGAATGGAACCAGAGCGCCATAATATTTTTATACTATTGGACCATTGCTCATACAGATCAAAGGACTGCGGATTCATTGAGGCTTTTTGTAAAACCGCTGCACTGCCTCCAGGCTCAAATTCAAGTTCAATACCTAAATCTTGCATGGCTTTTTCACGCAACTCCTCCTGCAAGGTCACGTGAGTGCCTAATACTCGCAATTTCGTTTTCGTTCGTGAAAACACATAGGGAGCTTTAACCGATAAGTAGGTAGTAAGGCTCAATTTGCCAAGGGCGCCCAGCGTTTTACGTTTTTTTAGATCGACACTCGCGTTGTTACAATCTAAATTTTTGGTTTTCATTTTCAATACATGCATTAGGTGTTCCCCAAATACTCGAACTGATATGTGTACCGCGTAAATGTCCCAAGCAGTTTGACATGTTAATATTAGAATTAATACTGAAGTGCCTGATTGATTTATGTCAGTGTATCCCCAAAATCGTAGTGTGTTCTAGTGAACCGCCCCTACGTTGCTATACATTTCTCAGCAATACAAAAGACCACGTCTGTCCGAAAGCAAACATTCGAAGAATTGAAAGTTGCTTATCTATTTATATAGCTGAGGCTCAGGCGTGTTCGTGACCACCCGGTCCATGCACATGTCCATGCTCGATTTCCTCGCTACTCGCATTACGCACTTCGGTTATTTCAATATCAAACGTCAGTGTTTCACCGGCCAACGGGTGGTTGGCATCGACGTCAACATTAAATCGCCCAACTTTTATCACGGTTACCTGAACCGGACCATCTTTGGTCTGCAGGTTCAGTATCTGGCCGGGTAATATTTTTCCAACACCCTTGAGTTTTTTCAGAGGAATGCGCTGAATGTTGGCTTCCTTGATCACGCCATAAGCTTCTTCAGGGCCAATGGTGACTTCAAAAGTGTCGCCGGCTTTTCTGTCCTGTAAGGCTTTCTCGAGACCTACAATTACGTTATTACCGCCATGCAAATAGGTCATGGGATCGCGTTCTCGCGATGATTCCATCTCTTCACCATCAGCATCTTTAAGGGTGTAATGAAACGAAACAACTTTGTTTTTATCTACATTCATATTTATTTCCGAAAATGGTTGGCAAACGGGCGTACTGGGTGCTGTTGTTCGTTATGTGCTGACGCATGCGCAAATACTTTACTGTTACAAGATATCAATTGACCAGCCGTTTGAGTCAAAGTGAGCATATTTGATTGAATCTAAAACGTCACGTCTAAGTGTTGCGCCACAATATGGACAATTATTTATTTCGACAACCGTACTCCACATTTCTTCACCCACTTGTTCCAGCTGATGATTATTTTCAAGATCTAGCTCAGTCGCTTGTCTTGAAATCACAAGTTGCCATGTGAAGTGCTCATGGAAATAACTCCTTGAGTACTCAACTCTAACACCTGAATCTTGATGCGGGCATTCATGAATTTTAAATTCATCCATCATTCCATCATCTGAATACATAACGTTTCACATCAGCCGACCGCAAAAGTAGAGCGAAGCGGCGCTTTTGCGGGTCGGCTGATGTGATTGTTGGGTGCCGTGTTGTCAATATCTGCCCGCACGATATTCCTCTATGTCTTTTTTGATTACTTCGGCGGAGGGATTTAACCAACCAAAGCATTGATATACCCACGCAGTCCACTCATGAGTGATCGCTACAGGAGAAGAAATCAACTCCTCAATATTGACAACCTTCCTTCTCTTCACTGTTGACTCCGAGGCAGAGTAATACTCATGCCAAGCTCGGTTCCAATCTGTCGTGAGAACCAAACCTTTCACTTTGACCAATGAAATATCAATGATAACGCTACCCTCATACACACCTGCCGCCGCTAACCTTGCAGCAAATTCCACAATCTCTGACATAGTGCGGAGAATATTGACTGTTGACATGAAGCCTGGGGCCTCATCCAAATTCAGATCACGATAGTGGCTCAAGTGCCCTTTTGTATCCGTCAGTAGCTTTTGATGCCAGTCTGTGTCTGCGACTTCATTGACACTAAATAGATGAATGAATTGTGCACTTTGATAGAATCGCCAATACTCAATGTGTCGCCAACCATCGCCCGTCCAGTTTCCGACCCAGCTTGACCCTGCCCCGGCTTCCCCGGGCTGATGACTTATGTGAGGGTAGTACCAGCCTCTCATCCGGACTTGGTGGCGCTCAACAATTGCTTGACACTCACTCAGTGATGCAATTCGATCGGGATCATAATTGTTTGGCCGGAAATTTACTCTCCAGTGCGGAATGGTTTCAACAGGCACTGGGAGTTCAATTGAACCACTCATAATCCTTGCAACTCCTGATCGAAGGTTTCATCAGGTGTCTCGTTGTGGTTTCCAGCTAGACCAATGCGGCTTGCTGCCTCAATGATACTTCTCGCCCGTTTTTCTGCTGCGAGTTCTATCAGATCCCTGATTTCATTAGCATCTTGTGCCTTCTTTGTTTGTGGCTTTCCTGGCGGCCTGATAAGAATATCCCCTTTAGAAAAGGCCTTGGATTCGTTTGATGAATTACGCCTGCATATACATGGCAAATGCTTGAACTCTGAAACTTGAATAACCAGGTATTCTTTTTCATCACGATATCTAACGACAACGACATCAAGCTCTAATGGAACGGAAGCGTACTTGGCTACAAAATCTGATATATCATCGAAATCATAGGACGCGATATCATGACCAGAGATACCAATCAGTTCCCATGATTCCCCACGCTCAGACACGCCTATAACAACTATTCCACCATCACGTAGGTTTGCCATTGCCATAGAAGTGCGAGTGATATGCCACTTTAAATCACCCCAAAGCGCTGATTCCTTAAAATCCACGCTTTGGCTCTCTTGGCAGCGATCAAGGCTATCCCATACTCGCTGGTGAAGCCTTGCATGGCCTGGCATATCTGAAGATGGAAGAGCACTCACTTTTTTATCATCCTACGGTAGGCGCCCAACATTTTTGTTAAGCAGCGTGGCGGAGCCACGTCCGGTGGAGCCAGCATGCTGGCGGAACGTGCTTGAACGTTTTGTTCAACAACTGGATAAGATCGTGGCTCGCTTCGCTCTCACGATCTATCCTTATTCGTCAAGTTTTTATTGGTCACTGATATTAGTTTCTCCAGTCCATCGGGCAATTCCGGGCTTCGAACTTTCTTTCGCGCCTAACGGGTCATAAAAGGAGAAGCGCGACGTTCCGTCGCCGCGCCCCTCTTGAACCATCTGTCAGGTTCGTCTAACGTTTAACACCGAACAAGAAAACACCATGCATTGTAACCATACGCATGGGCATCCAGGAGTTCGGAGCTATTTTTCTTGCGCCGATATCGACAAAAGACCCATTTAAAGCCCGGCGGAGCCGGCTTGTGCGATATATTTCGCATATTGTAGTTCCTCGCCCGTAGTGGGAGGCGACCAACGGAACTTGCTTTTAAAGAAGGAATCCACTAATCTGAGTTTTCGACGACTAGAGGAGTGGACCTCCCATTCCTATGGTTTAAAAGGGCTGCCATCGCAGCCCTTTTAATTTTTAAAATTCATTCTTCATCAAAGATGAGTATTCCGGTTCAAACCTGCCACTGATTCCGGTGGAAGCCTGCCACCCATTCCGTTTGAAAGCTGCCACCCATTCCGGTGAAAGCTGCCACCCCTGAAACGGGTGGTTGATTGAGATAA
>Ga0105053_10005319_pt1 | contig 18339 bp, 23 predicted proteins | sample BON01_FD_78093 | JGI IMG/M metagenome (GOLD analysis project Ga0105053, IMG submission 78093) | Freshwater microbial communities from Lake Bonney liftoff mats and glacier meltwater in Antarctica - BON-01 | ecosystem: Environmental > Aquatic > Freshwater > Ice > Glacier meltwater | place: Lake...
CGCGGGCCCCGCAGACACTTCACGCACTCGAAGGTGATGGCCTGGGTGGCCTTCGACCGTGCCATCCGCGCCGTGGAGGATGCGGGGCTCGACGGGCCGGTAGATCGCTGGCACGCCCAGCGTGCGGAGGTGCACGAGGACGTGTGCCGACATGGGTTCCACACCGACCTCGGCACATTCGTGCAGGCGTACGACGTTCCCCGGCTGGATGCGAGCCTGCTGATGATCCCACTGGTGGGATTTCTGCCGCACGATGACCCGCGCGTAGTGGGCACGGTCGCGGCAATTGAGCACGGCCTCACACGCGATGGCCTGGTGATGCGCTACGAGACCAACGATAATGCGAGCGTGGATGGCCTGCCCGCCGGCGAGGGGGCATTCCTCTTGTGCACCTTCTGGCTGGTGGACAATCTGGCCATGGCGGGGCGCACCGATGAGGCCACCGCGCTGTTTGAGCGGCTGCTGTCGTTGCGGAACGACGTGGGCCTGATGTCGGAGCAGTGGGACACCGATACCCAGTGCATGCTCGGCAACTTCCCCCAGGCGTTCTCGCACGTGGGCCTCGTCAACTCGGCGTGGAACCTGGCTGGGGGCCGACCCGCCGACGCGCGGTGGCACCGCAACGGGCACGGCCGCTCCGACTGACCTACCGGCGCCCCTCGCAGGCGATGCCGTCGCCATCGGCATCAAGGCGGTGTTCATCCACCCCCACCACGCGGAAGCGCCGTGCGGTGATGTCGGAGCAGTCCACGTCGGGCGGGCGGTTGGAGATGCACGCGCCCGCGTAGTTGGGGTTGCAGCCCGGGCGCGCCCGGGGCGTGGGGCCGGTGGCGTACGCCGGCTTGGCGGTGTCGCCTCGACACGGCGCACCCCACACACCGCGCGAAATCCGTTGAGCGGCAGCCTCTGCCCTCAGGAACGAGGCTGAGTACCGAAACGGAATACCGCCGTAGATGTAGGCCTTCGCGAATCCTGTCGCCACCAGGCGGTAGTTCACCGACCCACGTGCCCCCGACCCACCGCGTGTGTAGACGTAGCCCAGAAACCGGCCGTACTTGTCACGCGTGTCCTGCGACGGGTCCGACACCACCTGTACCGCACGACCCACCGGCAATAGGCGCGTGGTCTCGGCCGATGCCTGCGGGCCGCCGCACTGCACCGGGTACCCGGGCCGCTTGGTCTCTGGCGTGTCAATGCCGATGAGCCGGATGGTCGTCTGGAAGCCGCGGGAGATGATGCGCACGGTGTCGCCATCTACCACGTGGTCCACCGTACCGTTGAGTACTGTTGGCGCCTGAGCATTGGCCACCCCAGCACACGCGACGATCACGAGCACGAGCACGGCAAGGGCAATCACATGAAATCCGCGCATCATCGTCACGTAGGTGTATCACCACCCGTGCATCTCCTCCTTATGTGGCACCAGTAGGCTTCCGCCCGTGGTGATGCGGCCCATCCTGTCGTTGATGCGTTGGCTGGCGGTGGGCGGGGTGGCCTTGCTTGCCGCCACCGTGGTGGCCCTCGTGTGGGCCAATGTCGCCCCCGACGCCTACGGCTCGTTCTGGCATATGACCATCGGCGGTTACTCGCTGATGAGCGTGGTGAACAACGGTCTGATGACCATCTTCTTCCTGCTCATCGGGCTTGAGATCAAGCGAGAACTGGCGGTGGGCGAGTTGTCTGATCGCCGGGCAGCGGCCCTTCCCCTTGCCGCGGCCATTGGGGGCATGGCGCTGCCCGCACTCATCTATCTGGCGTTCACCATGGGCACCCCGGCCGCCAATGGGTGGGGCATTCCCATGGCCACAGACGTGGCATTCGCCCTGGCCGTGCTGACCGTCCTGAAGAACCGCGTGCCGCAGTCCATCTGGGCGTTCCTACTGGGCGTGGCGGTCATCGACGACATCGGCGCCATCATCGTCATCGCCGTGGCGTACTCCAGCGGCATCTCGTGGGCGTGGCTCATGGGTGCCGTTCTGGCGTTGGTGGCCATGCGGGTGCTCATTCGGGTGCGGGTGCCGGTGCCGATGCTGCTGCCGGCCCTCGTGCTGGGCGTGGTTGCCTGGGCGTGTACCGCAGCGGCGGGCGTGCACGCAACCATTGCCGGGGTGGCCATCGGGCTGCTCATGCCTGCGCGCCCGCTCGTACGCACCGGGCATGACGACGACCTTCCGTCGCTGGCGACGCGGCTCATCCACCGACTGGAGCCATGGTCGTCGTTCCTGGTGCTTCCGGTCTTCGCCCTGGCAAACGCCGGAATCGTCTTGCAGGCCTCGGTATTCGAGGTGCCCGACGCCACACGTGCCGCGGTGGGCGTAGCCGTTGCACTGGTGGCCGGGAAGGGCATCGGCATTCCACTTGGTGCGTACGTGGCGCTGCGCACCGGTGTGGGGCGCATGCCAGATGGCGCGTCATGGGGCCACGTGATCGGTGTGAGCATGCTCGGGGGTATCGGGTTCACGGTGTCGTTGTTCATCACCGACTTGGCCTTCGCAGACCCATCCCTGAATAACGCCACCAAAATGGGAGTGCTGGTGGGATCGCTGATGGCTGCAGGTCTGGGGGCATTCGTGCTCACCCGGATGCGCGGTGCGCCTGAAGGGGCGCGCTAGCTAGCCGTGCACGCATGAAGACCCCACTCATCGCGCCGCTCGCCCTTGTCGGCGCGCTTCTGGCGGTGCCCATGGCGTCGGCCGCCTTCCAGGTATCCGTCACGCCCATCACCAAGTCGCAGCGAGCAGCCATGACGTCGTCGGTCTGGCGCAAGGGCTGCCCCGTGGGGTTTGACCAACTGCGTGCCGTCACCGCCACGTACCGCGACTTCGCGGGCACCGATCGCACGGGGACGCTGGTGGTCAACGCCGACGTGGCCCGCACTGTGTCCACGGCGCTTCGGCGCCTGTACGCCGCGGGCGTGCCCATTAGGAAGATGCGTCCCATCGAGGCCTACGGCGGGGACGACTGGAAGAGCATCGAGGACGACAACACGTCGGCCTTCAATTGCCGCAAGGCCACCGGCAGCAGCCGCTGGAGCAACCACGCCTATGGTCGCGCAATTGACATCAACCCCATCGAGAACCCCTACGTCACCTCGAGCGGGTCGGTGGCCCACAAGGCGAGCATCAAGTTCGTGAAGCGCACGCCGGGGCCCGGGGTAGCCACACCGGGTAGCCCGCTGGTGACCGTGTTCGCCAAGCTCGGGTGGGGCTGGGGCGGCACATGGAGCGGTACGCCGGACTACCAGCACTTCTCGGCGAACGGGCGCTAGCCTCAACGGTGCAACCCTTCTGAGGAGCACTCCATGCCCGTCGAGTTCGACGCCGATCCCAAGATCCAGGCCTACGCCCACCCCGAGCGTCTGGTCACCACCGAATGGCTGGAGGCCCGTCTTGGCACACCCGGTCTGGTGGTCGCCGAGAGCGACGAGGACGTGCTGCTGTACAACACCGGGCACATCCCCGGGGCCGTTAAGATTGACTGGCACACCGACCTGAACGACCCGTTGACCCGCGACTACGTAGACGCCGAGGCCTTCGCCGCACTCATGTCGGCCAAGGGCATCACGCCCGACACCACCATCGTCTTCTACGGCGATCAGAGCAACTGGTGGGCCGCGTACGCCCTGTGGGTCACCAGCCTGTTTGGCCACGCCGACGTGCGTCTGCTTGATGGCGGCCGCAAGAAGTGGATTGACGAGGGCCGACCCGTGACCACCGAGGTGGCCGTGCCCGCGGCCACGCAGTACCCCGTGACTCCGCGCAACGACAGCGTTATCCGCGCCTACCGCGAGCAGGTGCTTGCGCATATCGGTAACGGCCCGCTGATTGACGTGCGCTCCCCCGGCGAGTACTCGGGCGAGTTGCTGCACATGCCCGAGTACCCGCAGGAAGGGGCGTTGCGGGGTGGGCACATCCCCACCGCGAGCAGCGTGCCGTGGCGCAGGGCCGCCAATGAGGCCGACGGGACGTTCCTGCCATTTGACCAGTTGAAGGCGATCTACCAGGACGAGATCGGCCTGACCCCGGATGACGACGTGGTGGCCTACTGCCGTATCGGCGAGCGGTCCAGCCACACGTGGTTCGCACTCACCCACCTTTTGGGATTCACGAACGTGCGTAACTACGACGGCTCGTGGGTTGAGTGGGGCAACACCGTACGCGTACCCATCGAGAAGCCGTAGCGCCGGGCACCATGCGCGACGCACTACACGAGATCGTCGAGGAGTTCGCGGACACGCCCAAGGAGTTCCGCCTGATGCTGCTCTTGGAGTTCGCCAACGGGCTGCCGCCACTGCCGCAGCACCTCATTGACGATCCCGATGCGATGGAGCCAGTCGAGGAATGCACCGCGCCCATCTTCCTCGCCGTGGACGTGGTGCCGGGCGAACCCGTGCGGATCTACTTCGACGCCCCGCAAGATGCGCCGACGTCCCGCGGGTTCGCCGCCGTGCTGCACGCGGGTCTGGACGGCGGTACGCCCGAGGAGATCCTCTCCACCCCCAATGACTTCTACCTGTCAATGGATCTGGACGACCTCGTGACCCCGCTTCGCATGCGCGGCCTGACGGGCATGCTTGCGCGGGTGAAGAGGCACGTGGCCGCCGGCATGTCCGCCTAAATCACGACGCGGTGGGTGCGAGCAGCAGTTGCCCGTTGACCACCTGCTGCACCGTGGCCGGGTACGACGCCTCGCGGCTGCCCTTGGCGAAGCGCATCACGCCAAGCACGGAGCCCACACCGCTGCGCGTGGACAACCGGCGAAGCCCCCGACGCACATGCGTGGCATCGGTGCCGTTGCCCAGCGATACGGCGACCCGCAGCAGGCGCATGCCCGCGTATGCCTGCGCCGCGAAGGCATCCGGCTCATCACCCGGGTACCGGGCCTTGTACTGCGCGATGAACGTGCGGCTGGCCCTGTCGGTGCGGTGCACATTCCACGACGCGCTCACGATCATGCCGTCGCTTGCCGCACCCGCGGCTTTCAGCACATCGGGCGTGTTGTAACCATTACCCCCGACGCGCACCACGCTAAGACCGGCGGCAGCCTGGGCCAGCTGCGTGGCCTCGTCGCTGCGGGCGGCGAAGAAGATTGCCTGCGGGCGGGCAGCCGATGCCGTGGCAACCGCCGCCTCTGCGCCGGCCGCGCCTGAGCCCATGACCATCGTGGCGTCGGCGACGATGGTGATGCTGTTCGTCACAGCCGCTGCACGAAATGCAGCGGCAGCACCCTCGCTGTAGGCGTCGCCGGTGGTGGACACGATGGCCGCGGTGGTGATGACGTTCTTTGCCCTGACATAGCCCACTGACGCCGGGATGAGAGTGTCCTCCGACAGGCACACGCGCCACACGTTGACGCCGGCCTGCGCCAGATTGAGCGTGGTGTTGGTGACCGCCAGCACCGGGATGCCCGCAGCCGACGCCGTTGGGTCGGCGGCGGCCGCAGCCCCCGACAGGGTGGGGCCGAGCACCGCACTCACACGCGCACCCACGAAGCCGATCATCTGGTTGGTGGCCATCACGTTGGACGACTGGTCGTCGGCAAGCGGCAGTCTGATGCGCAGCGGGCTGGTGGCCGACCGCGACTGTGCCGCATACAGCGATGCCCCACGCGCCTGGGAGGAGCCGTAGTCGCGGGCCGATCCACTGAGCGACGCGAGCGAGCCCACCGTGATGGTGAGAGGCGCGCCGATCGCCGGTGCGGATATGGCAACTGGGCTCAGCATTGCCAAGGCGATGACAGAACGGCGCATGGGGCCTCCGGGGTCGGGTGGAATCGGGCGATCCTACGCGCGGGTACCCTCTGCCGCGTGACTCAGCGGCGCGCAATCGTAGTGGCCATCGTCATCGGCGGTGCAGTGGGGGCGCTGGTGCGCGCGGGCCTCGGCGAGGTCGCGCACACCGGCACCTGGCCGTGGGCCACATTCGCGGCCAACATCGGCGGCACCCTCATTCTCGCGGTGCTCGCGGCCCTCATCGCATACCGACCGCACCTTCCTCATTGGCTGCACCCGCTCATCGCCGTGGGCTTCTGTGGATCGCTCACCACGTTTGCGGGCCTTCAGATGGAGGCCTTCTTGATGATGCGCGACGGGCGCTCCGACGCCGCGGTGGTCTACGTGCTGGTGAGCATCGCACTGGGTCTGGTGGCGGCGGTCGCAGGGCGCCGCGCCGTGGCGGCGGTGCACACATGAGCCCGCTGGCCTGGGCACTCATCATCCCGGCCGGCGCCGCCGGGGCCTTCGCCCGCTACGAGGCCGGGCGCCTCATGGGTGAACGTCTGGGCCTACGTGCGCCGCTCGGCGTTCTGGCCATCAACCTGCTTGGCGCGTTCCTTCTGGGCCTGCTTGTGGGCGCGCACCCATCCGATGTGGCCGTCATCGCACTCGGCACCGGGTTTCTGGGGTCGTTCACCACGTTCTCCACGTGGATGCTGGAGACCGATGCTCTGGCTGTGGCCGGGCGGTGGAACTCCGTGCTGCTCAACATCGTCGTCCCCGTGCTGGGGGGCCTGGTGCTGGTCGCGGCGGGATTCGCCGCGGGGAGTGCGCTGGTTTAGGCGGCGGCGTTGAAGACGATGATGAGCACGATGACCGTGAGGATCGTGAACACCGTCGTGAGAATCGCGACGGTCAGCAGATTCGGCATCGGCGGGATGGGCATGCGTTTGTCAGCCATGTCTCGTCTTTCTGGTTGAGCGGGAACGAGGCCATTCCATCAGACCCGGGCGGGGGCAGCCCGACCTGATCGGCCCTGCGTCAGGTTGCCATGGACGGTTGTCACTGTTCTCACGCACCACTCCGCAACCGCACCGTGACCGTGACCGTGACCGTGACGCCGCATATCGTTCTAGCGTTCAGAGCGTTGTCCACTGCCAGTAAATGATCAGAGAGAAAACACATGTCTAAATCTATGCGCATCGCCGCAGCCATCGCCGCAGGAGCCACCATCATCGCCGCAGCCCCCGCGATGGCTGGCGCTCCAAAGGCCATCTCAGTCATCACAACCAAGAAGGAGATGCTCAAGTTCTCCGGCATACCATCCACGCTCAAGGCCGACACGTACGTGTTCTCGTACAAGAATGACTCGGGCATGGGTCACAACCTGAAGGTGGGTACGGTGTCCACCCCCACCTTCAGCAGCGGCACCAAGACGATCAAGGTCACGCTGAAGAAGGGCAGCAAGGTTAAGTACCTCTGCACCGTCCCCGGGCATGCCCAGGCGGGCATGAAGGGCACCATCACCGTCAAGTAGGTCAGAGGTGGGACCCTCGTGACCGCGGTGCCACGAGGGTCCTCGTGCCTCACCGCGACGGGCGAGGAGCGAGGGGCGAGAGCAGCCCAACCGACAGCGCGATGTACCGCGATCACCGTGGACGGTCGTCACCGTTCCTGCGGGACACTCCGCACCCGTACGGGGGTCATGGCACCGCCCATCGTCATAGTGTGGAGGGTGTCGTCACCCATACATACACAATCGAAAGGGATCCACATGTCGAAGCGTATGCGCATCGCCGCAGCCGTTGCCGCAGCAGCCACCATCATCGCGGCCGCGCCCGCGATGGCCGCCGCTGCCAAGACCATCAATGTCTCGACGTCCAAGACCGCCATGTTCAAGTTCAAGGGCATGCCGACCACGCTGAAGGCCGGCACCTACGTGTTCAAATATACGAACAACTCGGGCATTGACCACAACCTGATGGTGGGCACGGTGTCCACGCCCATGGTCAGCAAAGGCACCCAGACCATCAAGGTCAGGCTGAAGAAGGGCAAGGTTAAGTACCTCTGTGCCGTCCCCGGGCACGCCCAGGCGGGCCAGAAGGGCACCATCATCGTCAAGTAGGTCAGGTGGGACCCTCGTGACCGCGGTGCCACGAGGGTCCTCGTACCTCACGGCGAAGGGCGTCCGGGTGATACGTTCGTCGGTATCTGAGAAGACCCGAACGGGCACAGGGTGCCTGGTTCCTCGCAAGGAGGGACGCATTGAGTACACAGCATGCGCCGCGTGATCACGCGGCCACCGAGGGAGTCGTCGGCCACTTCAGCACCGGCGGCTTTGGGCCCTACCACCGGCTCGACTGCCCCGATGCACCGCATCGTGGCGATCCGGGCGTTCGCGACACGATCCACGGACCGTGGCGCTACCTGTCGAGCCACTGGGCGCCGTGTGCCCTGTGCAGCCCGCCGAGCGACGCCGGTGAGAGCGAACAGGACTACGCAGCCGCCTAACTCGCGGGAGCGGCTAGCCTCACGCTCCTTGGCCCCCATCGTCTAGTGGTCTAGGACGCCGCCCTTTCACGGCGGTAGCGCGGGTTCGAATCCCGCTGGGGGTACTTCATTGCACCGCAATGTCTGCGGCCACCCGGGCAGCCGCAGACAGCGCACCCTGCACATGCCCCGGGGCGTCGGTCGCCGTCTCGGTAGATGCCCAGTGCAGGCGGCCGTCCATCGCCGCCTGCCGAAACAGCGAGTGGCCGTACGTGCGGTAGTCGGTCAGATTCTCGACGCCCGGGGGTGAGGTGAAGGGCTGGTCGAATGTGGCGAGCCCCTCACGCCGCACCAGCGCGTGCACATCCGGCTCGCCAGACCAGAACCAGGTGGCTCCCATGTCGAGCCTGCCCGGGCCCGATGGCACCGAGAGCAACCGTCCCCCCACGCGATCGCGGGCTTCGAACACCGTCACCTGCACGCCACGCTCGACCAGTAGGTCGGCAACGCGCAAGCCAGAGGCCCCCGCGCCCACCACGATCACCGTCATGCAGTGGGCGTGGCGCGCGCGGCCACCAGCGTGGACAGGCGGCGATGGGTCTCCTGCATGCCCTCCACCATGCCGGATGAGATCTGCGCCTGAAGCCCCTCGGCCGTGCGATGCGCCACGTCAATGGCCAACAGCGTGGTGCCGTCGGGCTGCGCGGTGAGCGTGGTCTCCTCAATCGTGCCGGCGTTGGGGAACGGATCGAATACGAAGGTCTGGCGCAGCACGTTGGGGCGATCAATGGCCAGGTACTCACCGCCAAAGCCGAAGACGTTGTCGTGGGCATGCAGCTCGAACCGCCAGCGACCGCCCGAGCGCACGTCCATCTCCACCACCGTCGGGGCGTGGTGCTCGGGGCCCCACCACTGCGGGATGAGTGCCGGGTCCGTCATCACGTCCCACAGGACTTCGGGTGAGCATGGAAAGAGCCGCTCGAGCCGGGCGGCGCGATCGCCAACGAGGGTGACCTCAGTGTGGTTGTCACTCAGCATGTGAGGCAGCGTACGCCGCCGGTACGCTCCGGCCGATGCACACTGAACCCAACCTTCCGCGCCGCCTCGTGGCGGAGTTCTTCGGCACGTTCGTGCTCGTTGCGGGCGGGTGCGCGGCAGCAGCCGTCAACTTCCGCATTCCCGGGATCCTCGGTGGTCACGTCGGCATCGCGGTGGCCTGGGGTCTGATCGTGGCCATGGTCATCTTCGCCATCGGCCACCTCTCTGGCGCGCACATCAACCCTGCGATCACTCTGGCCTTTGCGGGCGGGCGGCACTTCCCGTGGCGAGAGGTCGTCCCCTACTGGGCTGCCCAGATCACGGGTGCCATGTGCGGCGCGCTGGCCATTGCCGGTCTCTTCGGCACCAACAGCGGTCTCAGCCTCACCCAACCGCGCACCGTGGGGAACGGAACGGCCGTGGTGATCGAGGTGGCCATCACGGCGATCCTGATGCTGGTGGTAATGGCCGTGGCCACCGACACTCGGGCCCAGGGGGCACTCGCCGCGGTGGCCATCGGCATCGCCGTGACCGTGATGGGGCTCGTCATGGGACCCATCACCGGCGCGTCCATGAACCCCGCGCGGTCCATCGGCCCGGCCGTGGCAACCGGCGACTTCACCGTGCTGTGGATCTACATCGTGGGACCGATTCTGGGCGCTGGGGTTGGTGTGGCGATCTATGCCTACCTGCGCGGACGACCCCACCCGGAGGGTGCACAGCCGGACGCGGAGGCGGGCGAGGAACTGCCCTGACCCCTGCTACTGTGCCCCGGCCCGTTGGGGCGGTTAGCTCAGTTGGTAGAGCACCTGCTTTACACGCAGGGGGCCGGCGGTTCAAATCCGTCACCGCCCATGGCTCACCAGAGCAAATCTGGGGGTGTAGCTCAGCTGGTTAGAGCGCAGGACTGTCAATCCTGAGGCCGCGGGTTCGAGTCCCGTCACTCCCGCTTCGCGAAAGGCCCGCTCCGTCGGGTCTTTCGCGTTTTCCGAATGCGGTGCTGCGGCGATGACACGGGGGCACCCCCGTAGCCTGCGCTACATGGCTTCCCCCGCACACAACGAACCCGTGCAGATCCGGGTCGGAATCGCCACGGCGGCCGCAATGGGCGCCGTGCTGGTGGGTGTCGGGCTCGCGCGATCCGCGTTCGCACCGCTGCAGCCGGCCCTGGTGGCCGACCACTGGTTCACGGGCCGCGATGCCACCCTGCTCGCAGCGGCCAACCTGGGCGGCTATCTGGTTGGCGCGCTGATCGGTGCGCCCCTTGCCCGACGATTCCCAGTCACCGCGATTCTCCGCACCCTCATGATTCTGGTGGGCCTCTCGTTCCTCGCGTGTGCCGACGAGTCACTGCCCTTCGCATGGTTCTTCGGCTGGCGTGGAGTGTCCGGCATCGCTGGCGGCGTCATCACGGCCCTGGCCGGGCCCGCGGTGCTGGGCTACGTGGCCGAATCGCGCCGCGCGTTCGTGAGCCAGATGACCCTCTATGGCGTCAGCATCAGCATCGTCATCGCCGGCGCCGTCATGCCGCATCTGATATCCGTGGGGGTGGGCACCGCGTGGATCGCCATCGGTGCTTGCGCCCTCGCCATCACCGCCGTCACGTGGCGCATGTGGCCCCCCTCCGCCCCGCGCGCCGGCCGTGCTGTCGCCCCTGCTCCCCACCGCCCGCGTGCCGGGCTCTTCTATCTGCAATACGGCCTGGTGGCCGTTGGCATCGTGCCGATGATGGTGTTCCTCGTTGACTACATCGCCCGCGATCTGGGGCGCGGCGTCACCGTGGGCTCGGCGTTTTACGTGGTGTACGGCGTGGGCGCGTTGATCGGGCCCTTCATCTACATCGGCAGCACCAAGCGCATCGGCCTTCGCGCGACCCTTCGCAGTGGATTCGCCGTGCAGTTCGTGGCGCTCGGCCTACTGTTGGTGTCGTCCAGCACCGCGGTGCTGGGCATCGCCTCCTTCCTGGCTGGGCTCGGCGTGGTCGGGCTCGTCGGCGTCTTCCTCTCGCGCAGCCAAGAGATCTCCGGTGGCAACCCGGCGGTGCATCGGTCGCTGTGGGGCATGGCAACCGCGTCGAACGCCGTGGGCCAGGCCATCGCCGCGTTCGGCACGGCCTACTTGATCGGTATTCTCGGCGAGCAGGGCAACGCGTACCCCATCCTGTTTATCGCCGGCGCCGTGTCAATTGTGATCGCCTTCGGGCTTGACCTGGTGATGAAACGATGACCCGCCGGCAAACCGGGGCTGGTACTCGCCCCTCGGCCACGGCCAAGGGCCACCGCGGCGTCCTGATCGCCGGCGTCGCGGTACTGGTGGGGCTGACTCCCACGGTCCTCGTCGCCGCGGGCACCACGAGTACCGCCGACACGGCCGGTCCCGTGGCGCCCCACATGGATGTTCCGGCTGCAATGGGCCGCCTTCGCCTTCGCACCACCATCACCGGGCGTATCTCGCCCAAGTCGGTTGTCGCATCGGGCAGCGGTCTCGTCACCGCCCAGAACATGATGTACACGCACACCGTCACGGTGTACGACGCCCGCACCATGAAGCTGAAAGCCACCATCCCCGACTCGGTGCGCCTGTCGCGGTTCGGAATCGGGGGGCATCCCGGCGTCTCGCAGGGGGCACCGGTAGAGGCCGCGTTCTCGCCCGATGGCCGGTACGCCTACGTGAGCAACTACGCCATGTACGGCAGCGGGTTCGGACCTGAGGGCAAGGACACGTGCACGCCGGCATCGGGCATGGACCGATCATTCCTCTACCGCATGGATCTTGAGACCAACCGCATTGACCAGGTAATTCGCGTGGGGTCGGTGCCCAAGGTGGTGGCCACCACGCCCGACGGCAGCCGCGTATTGGTGAGCAGTTGGTGCTCGTGGGATCTGTACGTGGTAGACGCGGCCAAGGGGCGGGTGAGCAAGGTGGTGCCACTCGGCGCGTACCCACGCGGCATCGCAGTAACGCCCGACGGCACCGCGGCATGGGTGGCCATCATGGGCAGCAGCCACCTGTTACGTGTTGATCTGCGCACCTACCGCACCCGACCGGTCAAGGTGGGCGCGGGGCCGCGTGCCGTGGTGCTGAGTCCCGATGCGCGCACGGCGTACGTGACGCTGAACGCCGAGGGCAAGGTGGCCAAGGTGAATCTGCGCACCGGGGCCGTGGCCAAGTCGTCCACCGGCAACGCGCCGCGCAGCCTTACGCGATCAACCGATGGGTCGGCCCTCTACGTGGTCAATTACAAGAGCGGCACCGTGGCCAAACTGCGAAGCAGCAACATGCGCGTGCTGCAGACGGTGAAGGCCTGTTACCGCCCCATTGGCATCACCTACGAGCCGGTGACCAGGCGTGTGTGGGTGGCGTGTTACGGCGGGCAGATTCTGGTGTTTGACGACGCCTGAGCAGGCGCCCCGGGAAACACCCCGGCGCGCCGGCCCGGCGCGAAACTAGTTGGACTCGCAGGCGTCCTTATAGATGGACTGGGGCACCTGATTACCCGGGGCGATGCAGACCTTGGCGCGGTCCTTGGGAATCCAGAACTGGCCCTCGGCCTCAAAAACCATGGTCACGGTGAACCGCTCATCGCCGGTGCCGACGTCGGGGTAGGCGTAGGCCCACCCATCGGCACACTTGAACAGACCCGGATCAGGAGGGAGCACGGCCGGCGCCGACTTGGTGCCCGCGGCCGCCACGGCCTTCCCGATTGAGGCCTCATCACAGGTGGCCATGCCGCCGACCTTCGGGACGGTGGCAGTGGTATCTGCTGCGGCGGTGGCGGTGGTGTCTGCTGCGGCGGTGGCGGTGGTGTCTGCTGCGGCGGTGGCAGCGGATGTGTCGGACGACGAAGAGGATGACCCGCACCCCGCAAGGAGGGCGGCTGAGAAGAGGGTGGCGGCGGCAATGCCGCCGATGCGTGAGATGTTCATAGATCTCACGCTACCGGTTGGTGCGGCGTGTGTCGTAGTCTGCGCGCGTGGATGACCTCGCTCTTCTTCGCCGTTTTGAGCCGATTCTGCGGTTCAATGCGGCCGAGTTGTTCCTGCCTGCCGATGTCGGTGCCTATGTACAGGCGTGCTCACTGTGGGAGCGCGAAGTTGACGGAACCGACCGCAAGTTGGCAGACGTGGGCGAGGTGGACCTCGATGCTCTGGCCCGCATCGGCACCGAGCGGGCGAGCCAAACCATGCACCTGCGCTATGTGCAGAGCCCGCTGACGCGGCGGCAGTTCTACCACTGGCGCAAGGAAGGCCACATCAGGCACATGCGGCAGGCAAACCGCTTCGCGCACGTCGGCGTCGCGGCCCGGGTATTCGACGCCCTGTTCCGGCTGTCGCTCTTCTTCCGCGGACGAGTGCCGCGAGGTGCCGTCGCTGCGGGCGAGGTCACCTACCGCGAGCGCATCGCCGATGCCGGCACGCCCTACTACGGCCGCGTCGTGCAGGAGGCTGGCTGGACGATCCTCACCTATTGGTTCTTCTACTGCATGAACGACTGGCGATCGTCGTTTCACGGCATCAACGACCACGAGGCCGATTGGGAGAACATCATCATCTACCTCTCCCCCGGCGGCGACGGCGTACTGGCGGCACGGTGGGTGGCGTTCTCGTCACATGACGGCCACGGTGACGCACTGCGTCGGCGCGTAGACGATCCCAATCTGGAGTGGGACGGGCATCACGTCGTCGCATATCCGGGCGCGGGTTCGCACTCCCACTCACCCAATCGCACCGACGAGTTGGTGCGCGTTGACCCCCCGGTGATGCGGCGCTTCATCCGTGGATTCCGCACGACCTGGCACACGCTCTTTCCGTGGAGTGCCGCCAGCGCGATTGAGACCGGTCTCAGCATCCCATTCGTGGACTACCACCGTGGCGACGGCGTGAATATCGGCCCCGGGGCCGATCGTGAGTGGCGCCCCGTGGTGATTGACGACGACACACCATGGGTACGCGATTTCCGCGGACGCTGGGGGCTCGACACGCGCGACCGGTTCGGTGGCGAATCGGCGCCCACCGGGCCCAAACATGAGCGCGACGGCATTGACCGCATGCGCTGGGAGGACCCGCTGGGGTGGGCCGGCATGCAAAAGGTCGACCCGGACCCAGCAGCCGCGTCGCGGGCGGTGCAGGCGCGGCATGCCGACGCGGTTACACGCATGGCCGAGATCGACGACGCCATCGATGCGAAACGTACCCAGGCGCGCCATGGCTCGGCTGAGGCCCGCGCGCTGCGCAGCGACAGCGCCACGGTCAGGCTGGCGGCCGAACGCCGGGCAGAGGTGGCCACCCGCGAAGAGCAGATGAGCGCCCTGCGCGCCGAGCGCCGGCACCTCGACGCCGAGGTGACCGCTCTGGAGATCTCAGAGGCGAACGGGCTGCCGTACGAGGGGCCGCGCGCGCATCTGGGCGAGGAGGCCCAGCGCGATCAGATCGAGGAGATCGAGGAGCAGGCCAATTCGCGCGTGCGCCAGCGGGTGCTGCGCATCTGGGCCGCCGTCAGCACACCGGTGCTGCTGGTGGTCATCATCTGGCTGCTCGTGGGCAACGTGGCGCCGCACTACTGGGTGGGCGTCATGCTGGGGCTCGCCCTGATTATCGGGTTCGAGGCCCTCGCCCGCGGACGGCTGCTCTCGGCCGCGGGCACCACGCTGGCGTTGCTCATCGGCATCGGCGTCATCATTGGGTTCTTGCGGGAATGGCGGATGGCACTGGCGGCACTGCTGCTCATCGGCGCCATCGTGCTGCTGGTGCAGAACGTCCGGGAATTGCGTCAGTCCTAGGTACGCAACGCATCGTCCAGATGCCCGAGATGCGAGGGGGACATAAACCATGAATTACGAATCTCGGGACATGTCCCCGTGCAACCCGAACCGTCGTCGTGCGGGTCCCGCCTGAGCCGCCTGATGGCCCGTCGCCCACATCTAGGACGCCGACGCGTCGCCATCGTCGCGGCCATTACCCTGGCTCCGGCGGTGGTCGCAGGATCCCTCACGGCCGTGGCGCTGGCACAGCCCGCACCCGGCGACGGCCCCGTATCGAGTGTGGCCTTCCGTTTCGCGCAAAAGGCTGCGAGAGGGCTGGCCAAGGCGAATTTGTGGGCTGGCGAGGTAGATGCGGGGGCGCTGTCTCGCGATGCCACCCGCCGCGATCTGGTGCGCCTGATGCAGTCGGTGTTACGCCTCCCCGGTGGTGCGATCAGCACCCAGTGGCGTGACGTGGCACCCGGTGACGCCGATGGCGCGGCCGCGCGCTACGTCATCGCGCGCGCCTGGCTGACAGCCGCAGACGCGGGTGCTGCTGCGCTGGACCAGCCGCTCACCGGTGCCGAGGCCAACCGGGCATGGACACTCGGTCTGGGCATGCGCAAGGCCATCAACACGATGGGGCGCTTCCGCGATGGCAGTGGCCGGACGTTCACCCTGCCGCCGGGGTTCGGCACCGCCATCACCGCCCGCGAGGCGGGCCTGCGCCGCAACTACCCGACGAGCGATGAGGCCCTTGAGCGCACGGACGCCCAGCCCATCCGCCTTGCCGATCTCGTACTGATGGCCGCCCGCGGCCGCGCCATCCGCTCCAGTGGCATCCCCTCATCCGTGCGAGCGCTCGAGCGCTTCGCCATCCCCGCCATTGACGCGTCGGTCATCCCGCTGGTGCAGCGCGCGCTGTCCCTGGTGGGGTACCCATATGTGTGGGGTGGCGAGGCACCCGACCTCAACCCGAATGCCGACCCACAAGCGGCAGCGGGCTTCGACTGCTCGGGCTTCGTCTACTGGGTCTGGCATACGGGGGACCGGGCCGCCGAGGCATCGCTCAACGTGCCCGACGGCCGCACCACGTACACCATGAACGTGGGCACAGCGGGCGCCAAGATTCCATGGAAATCGGCGCAGCCCGCCGACCTGATCTTCTTCGGCGCCCGAGGGCCCAAGACGCGTGACCGCGAGGCGTCGCATATGGGCATCGCGCTCGGCAACAAGTGGATCCTCCACTCCTCGGGTGGCCTGGCCGGCGTGAGCATCACGTACTTGCCCACCTACTGGCCGGCCGGTATTCAGAATGCCCGCACGTTTCGCGCGTTGGCCGTCCCACCCACAACGGCAACGAGCCCCACCACCAGCGTGCCGGTCGCGGTGCCCGGGCCCGCCGCACCGGCGCCCGGCACGCCACAGGCACCCGCGCCGGGACCGGGCGGCGCGCAGCCGCCCCCGCCCGCCTGATTAGCCCCGCGCGGTCGCCCCGCGGGCGTTAGTCGTCGTCGAAGGTGACGCCGTGCGGCAATAGCAGCACGGGGCACGACGCGTGATGGGCCAAGTGACCGCTGAACGATCCCAGCAAGTGAAGCGCGCGGTCGAGCGCACCGTTATGGGCGGCAACCACGATGACGTCGGCGGCCTCGACGGCGGCCCAGCGCACCACGGCGTCGGGGGCGGAGGTGGCGTCCCTCTGGTCGAGAAGCACCGGCACGGCGCCGGGGATGTCCTCACACACGCTCTCCAGCAGGGCCTGCGCGATTTCACGGTGCGTTGCGGTGTTGTCCATGAGCGGCGAGCCGCCAAATGCACCCCCGATGGCGGCGATGACCGACTCGCTGAACGGCGGGCCGCCCAGCACGTGCACGATCGAGATGCGGCCGCCGGTCTTCGCCACGCTTATCGCAAGGCGAACAACATCGGTGGAGACCTCAGAGTCGTCGATGCAGACGGCGACGTGGGTGAAGGATCCGGTGTCCATAGGCCACAAGGATAATCGCAGTCGGTAGCATCCCGCCCATGGGACTCAAGAAGCGGTACGTGGTCGCGGTGGTCGGGGTTGCCGGAAGCCCCGCCGAGTCGCAGCGCAGCGAGGTCGGTTCGTACCGGTCAGACGCCGCTGCCCGACAGGCGGGTGCCGATGAGTGGCGTCGCATTCTGTTCGTGCACGCACCTCACATGGACCGTTACCGCGTGGTGATTGAACGCGATGGAGGCGAGGTCGGCGACGTACCGATGCCCGAGGTACCGGCCGATGCCGCACCGGGGATCCTCGACGAGACCGTCACCCCCCTTGGCATTCCGCTCGGGGCGGCCGGCGAGTCGTTGCAGGACCTGACCCCGACCCCCGAGGCGGCACCCGGCGAGGTGGTGGAGGTCGTTGAGGGCGTCGGTGTGATGGCTGAGGCCGAGGCCGTCCCTGCGGCAGCGCCCACCGCCGCGGCCGTGCCCGTGGCCGAGGAGCCACAGGTCGAGATCGAGACACTTGAGTCCACCGGTGAGATGGCCGTGGTGCCGGTTGAGGATCTGGCCCCGTCGGACGCAGCGGCGACCGGCCAGCACCCTGTGGTCTCAAGCGAAGACGTGCCCGCGGCCGACACACCCACCGCTGCCGATTCGTCACCGGACCCCGTGGCCCCGTCCCCACCCGCATATGCCATCGAGGAGCCGCCCGATGGCCCCGTGCCCGAGGACATCATCGCGCGCTTCGCCGAAGCCGTGCGCAGTGGGGAGGAGCGGGCGGCCGAGCGGAAGCGCGAGCGCGGGAGCTGACCCGATGAGCGGGTCCGATCACGTTGGGAACCCCGCTGATCAGGGGCTCGCCCGCGTCGCCCGGCTGGTCGCGGCGGCCGATGGCCACAGACCCGCGATCAGGGCTCAGAAATCCGAACGTATGCGCGTGGCACGCGAGTTACACGACGAGACGGGGCAGGTGCTCACGGCCGTCACACTGGAGTTGCGTGTGCTCGAGGGGCACCTTGACGCCGACGGTCGGGACCGCCTGGCCGCCACCCGCCGTACGCTAGCGGCGGCCTCAGAGCATGTGCGCGACCTCGCGGAACGGCTTCGCCTGTCGGGGCTCGCTGATTACGGGCTGGAGAGCGCAATCGAATGACAGGCCGACAGACTGCGCCGCGATGGAGCAATGACCGTTGACCTGGCCGTGCAGGGCCTTCCCGACAACCTGCCGGACGAGATCGAGATCGCCGTGTTCCGTGTGGTGCAGGAGGCCCTCACCAACGTGCAGCGCCACTCCAACGCGCACAGTGTCTCGGTGCTCGTAACCGCGGCTGATGGCGCCGTGCGGGTGGTCGTTGAGGATGACGGCGTGGGGTTCGACCCCGGCACC
>Ga0105053_10005321_pt1 | contig 18335 bp, 11 predicted proteins | sample BON01_FD_78093 | JGI IMG/M metagenome (GOLD analysis project Ga0105053, IMG submission 78093) | Freshwater microbial communities from Lake Bonney liftoff mats and glacier meltwater in Antarctica - BON-01 | ecosystem: Environmental > Aquatic > Freshwater > Ice > Glacier meltwater | place: Lake...
AGGCCAGCATGTATCAATAAGATGCAATACCTCCTTTAATAGCATCAGGAACCTGTATAAACTAAACGGGATCGCAGCGGTAGCTTTGCCGGCAAGTAAATATGATCTTAACGAAATTCTCTAGGGCAAACTAAAGCGCAGAGCCCGGCTAGCGGTTCCGATAGCACACGAAACCTGCTTTTCTGAACAAATTGACCATTTCGTATTAGAATACCTCATAGGAAATGCATGTTTTTTTATAACTAAATTCTATATCAGTACTGTATGGAAAAAAGTATATCCGCTAATCCATAATTAATCTTTTTTCGTATCTGCTGATATAAGTTCCTTTGAATTATATTAGCTAAGATATATTTTGTAATATTTTAGTTTGATTACCTTGCAAATACCAATAGATATATTTTTTCGTTATCTTAAACATAGAAATTTACTTTATAGCATAAACATGAAATTTTTAAATAAGTTATTATATACAATTGCAATAATTGCCTTGCCCATTATTTCATCCGCACAGAATAATGAGGATGAATCTCCGGTTGCAAACTGGCAAAACCTTGACCTGAAAGCTGATGGCGTTTTTGGGATCAGCACAGAAAAGGCCTATACAGAAATTCTGAAAGGAAAAAGATCATCTCCTATTATCGTTGCAGTGATAGATGGTGGAGTAGATACTGAACATGAAGATCTGAAGAAGGTTTTGTGGGTTAATCCGAAAGAGATTCCCGGTAATGGTATTGACGACGATAAGAATGGCTATATCGATGATATTCACGGATGGAATTTTATTGGTTCTCCAAATGCCAATATCCATCACGATAATATGGAAGTTATCCGTTTGATCAATAAACTGCAACCTAAATATGCATCTGCTTTGAATACAACCCCTTTCACCGAGGAAGAAAGAAAGGAATTTCAGCTGTATAAAAAATTGGTTACTGATTATATGGCCAAACTTCAATCCGCTCAAATAGGACTGCAGAATACAACTATGATAAAAAAGTATCTTGATGAGATTCTGTCCAAAATGGGCAAGGAAAATCCTACTGCTGATGATTTCGGTGATTATAAGGCAGCGAATGATGTAGAATCGCAAGTGATAAAGTTCATCAAACCTGAATTGAAGAAGCGTGATTTCAAAAAGTTCTATGATGAGCTTAAAGATGGTATCAAATATTATGACACACAGGTAAAATACCACCTGAATGTTGATTTTGACCCAAGAAAGGATTCTGTAGGTGATGATTATGCCAATAGCAATGAACGCTACTATGGAAATAATAATGTCACAGGACCGGATGCTGAACATGGTACTCATGTAGCCGGAATTGTTGGTGCAATACGTAATAATGATCTGGGTATTAAAGGAGTGGCTGATAATGTTAAAATCATGGCTATTCGGACGGTTCCAGATGGCGACGAACGTGATAAAGATGTTGCTAATTCTATTCGCTATGCGGTAGAAAATGGAGCAAAAATTCTCAATATGAGTTTTGGAAAGGCTTATGCCTGGGATAAAAAAGTAGTTGATGAGGCCGTAAAATACGCAGTTTCTAAAGGGGTACTGATTGTACACGCTGCCGGAAATGATAGTAAGAATACTGAAAAGGAAGATAATTTCCCTACTCGTTTGTTCACCGACAGTACCGGTGTCACTATGGGAACTGCTCAGGGTTGGATAGAGGTTGGAGCATCAGGATGGAAGAATGATGACGAATTAGTGGCCACTTTTTCCAATTATGGCGGAAAAACAGTTGATGTTTTTGCTCCGGGTGTTAAGATTAATTCTACAATGCCGGGTTCAACCTATAAGGAGAATGATGGTACCAGTATGGCTGCACCGGTAGTTTCAGGCCTTGCAGCGATGATCTGGTCACATTATCCACATTTCACTGCATTGCAGATAAAAGATATAATAATGAATTCTGTTACGAAGGTAGATCAGAAAGTAAAAATAAAGGAAGAAGGCGATAACAAAAAAGTATTATTAAGTGAGATTTCTGTTTCCGGTGGAATAGTAAATGCCTACAGTGCTTTACAACTTGCCGAAAAAACTAATTCAACTGCGAGAGTTAAATCTAAATAATCAAAAAATATCCGATCTGTAAATTAAAGGGCTTGACTTATTCAGACAAGCCCTTTGATTTTTACAAATCGTCTCCAAACCTTCAAGGAACTATTAAACAGCAACAACCAGCGAGTCATTATTATGTTGTAGCTCTCTATTAATCATTAGCATGTTTTCAATTTCGTAAATTGCCTGAACAGTTTTGAAGTAAGAATCCGGTGTAACCGATATCGTATCAATACCTTCTTCAACTAAAAATTTTGCAAAATCCGGAAAGTCTGATGGGCCTTGTCCGCAGATACCAACTTTGACCCCCGCTATTTTTGCTGTCCTTATAAGTGAACTAATCATAGATTTTACTGCTTCATCGCGTTCATCGTACAGATGTGCAACCAGAGAAGAATCCCTGTCCAATCCGAGTACCAGTTGAGTGAGATCATTCGAGCCTATAGAAAAACCATCGATATAGGCAGCAAATTGTTCTGCAAGAATAATGTTTGACGGGAGCTCTGCCATCAGGTAAACTTCAAGGCCATTTTCCCCTCTTTTTAAACCATATTCTTCCATTACCTCGTATACTCTGATTAATTCTTTCGGTGTTCTGCAGAAGGGAATCATTACAACGATATTGTCCAGCCCCATTTCTTCTCTAACCTTTTTAATTGCCTTACATTCAAGTCCGAATGCTTCTTTATATTCTGCCGCATAATACCTTGAAGCACCCCGCCACCCAATCATCGGGTTTTCCTCATGAGGTTCAAAATACTTGCCTCCCAGAAGGTTCATATATTCGTTGCTTTTAAAATCAGAGAACCGCACAATGACTTTATTGGGATAAAATGCTGCGCCGATCCTTGCAATGCCGTATGAGAGTTTGTCTATAAAAAAAGCTTCTTCATCCTTAAATCCCCGGATCAATGAAGAGATTTTGCTACTTAGCTCAGGATCATTCAAATGTTTATGTCTCAACAGAGCCATTGGATGCACCTTTATATAATTATTGATAATGAATTCTTCCCTTGCAAGCCCTACACCCTTATTAGGGAAATGTGAATAATGAAAAGCTGTATCAGGGGAGGCAACGTTTAGCATGAGTGGGGTTATTGTTTCAGGCAGCTCAGACAAATCGAATTCTTGTTTTTCAAAAGGAATTAATCCATTGTAGACAATGCCGGCATCTCCTTCGGCACATGATGCCGTGATCATTTGTCTGTTCTGAAGAATAGCGGTTGCATTGCCGCAGCCTACTATGGCCGGTACGCCCATCTCACGAGCCACGATAGCTGCATGACATGTTCTACCTCCTTTATTGGTAATAATGGCTGCAGCATGTTTCATGATCGGCTCCCAGTCAGGATCTGTCATATCAGTAACTAGGATATCCCCCTTACGGAAGTCAGCCAAGTGAATTTCTCCGGCCTTCAAATCTTTCAGTATATGTACCTTCCCGCCAGCTATTTTATCACCAACAGCAATGCCTTTCAAGATTACCTTATCTTCACGGTTCTTGTCCGAGATACTGTATTCAGTAATCATTCCTGTTTTTTTGCGGGAGTGTACAGTTTCTGGCCTGGCCTGAACAATGAACAAGTCCCCGCTGATGCCGTCAATGGCCCATTCAATATCCATTGGACACCATGCTCCCTTATTTGCTGAATAGTGATCTTCGATCATCAATACCCATTTGGAAAGTTGCAGAGCCTTTTCATCGCTTATGCAGAAGACTTGCTGTGCCGCTGTTTCAACAGTAATGGTTTTAACCCGTTCTTCTTTCGTTTTACCATAAACCATTTTTATATTTTTATTACCCAGCTTTTTTTCAATGAGGGCATGAAATCCTTTTTTCAGTGAAGGTTTAAATACAATGAATTCATCAGGATAGACGGCTCCTTGTACAATTAATTCACCTAGACCGTAAGATGCATTGATGATAATGGCTTCCTTAAATCCGCTTTCGGTATCCAGTGAAAATGCTACACCTGATGCCGCAAGATCAGAACGCACCATTTTTTGGATACATACCGATAGGCCGATCTGAAAATGATCGAAGTTCAGTCTTTCGCGGTAGCTGAGTGCCCGGTCGGTAAAAAGTGATGCGAAGCAGTTGCGAACCGCAACTAGTAATGCAGCCTGACCACAAATATTGAGATAAGTTTCCTGCTGACCTGCAAATGAGGCATCAGGCAAGTCTTCTGCAGTAGCAGATGATCGTACAGCTACATCTAGATTAAATTGACCATGATGATCAGAAAGTTCCTGATATGCAAAGGCGATCTGTTGAGCTAATTCAGGTGGGAATATGCCCTTTTCAATCAGAGTCCTGATTTTTTTTCCTGTCAATCCGAGCGATTCTATGTTATCCTCTTCCATTTCTGCTATAAGCCCGGGGATAGTATGATCTAGTTTATTGTAACTGATAAATTCTCGGTATGCTTTAACAGTAATAATAAAGCCGCCGGGAATGGCAATGCCCAGTTTCGACAGGTTTTGGATCATCTCGCCTAGAGAGGCATTTTTGCCACCAACAATTTCTATATCCTTCATTCCCACCTCGTTTAAATTGAGGATCAGACTATTTGATTTCATGTGATTATTAAATTATGTCAGCAAATCTATGGTGAATCAGGCAGTATACTTAGTGTCTAATTAGCAAAAATTGATACTATCTTAACCAAATATTAGTAAAATTGATATTTAATATGGTATTTTAGTATTAATGGATCCGCATTTACTCGCAATACCACTAAATAGCTCTGAATCCTTTAGTGTCAAGCTAGAGATCGGATGGAATTTCTATAAGCAATGGCACTATCATCGGGAGATTGAGATCATTTATATAATCAAGGGTTCTGGAACACGCTTTATCGGCGACCGGATAGATAATTTCAAAGAGGACGAACTGCTTTTGATAGGTTCTAATTTACCCCATATGTTGCGAACACAGGGCGATCTGAGTAAAGAAAATCCTGATACAGAGGCTATTGTGGTTCATTTCCTGCCGGATATTTTAATTTCCTTTCTAAATCTGCCGGAAAATACTGCGATTGCTGATTTATTACAGCAGGCGGGTCATGGTTTGGAAATTAGTGGTGAAACACTGCTTTCTGCCAAGCGTATTCTGCATTCCATAAGGTATGCACGGAATACAGAGAAGGTGATTTTATTAATTCAGCTCTTGCATTTGATTGCTTCTTCAAGGGAGAAGGAGGCATTATCGCAATTCATGTTTAAGAACACCTTCAATAAATCGGATGATGACCGACTGAACCGTATCTATAATTACACCATGAATAATTTTCTGCGGCAGATTACTTTAAAAGAAATTGCGGATATCGTACATATGAGTCCGAATTCTTTCTGCCGTTATTTTAAGTCAAGAACCAAAAAGCGGTATTCATCTTTTCTGCTTGAAATACGTGTGAGTCATGCCTGTAAATTGCTTTCCGAGTCAACATACAGTATGGCTGTTATTGCCTATGAAAGTGGTTTTATGAATGTGTCCAATTTTAATAGGCATTTTAAGCTGATTATAGATAAAACACCTTTTCAATATAGGGCACAGGTTTGCGCAATGAGAATGTCGGGCAGGTAGAATCATTTCAGGTTATCATCTTTCAGAGGGATATTCAGTGATTCTGTTTACTGATAAACAAATAAGAACATCAAAAATTAATTCGATATCATATTTCAGGATCAAACTTGTAAATTCAGACCCCAATAAGGTGTTACAGCAGGTTCTTTAAAACAAAATGCTGTTCTTACCGATTAAATTTAGTTTTATCAGATGAAACCATCATGATTTTGCTCAAACCCACAGGGGGATGATTATTAAATCATGATCGCTTCATCACCTCTAAAAAACAAAAAATAAACGGATGAAAAACAATCGCAGAGACTTTCTCAAAATGGCCGGGATAGCCGGTATTGGTTTAACAGGGGCAGGCATAGGTCCTGCACTTGCAGAAAAAGCTCAACCTTTAAAGGAATTAGCACAGGCTGCTGAACTCCAAGCCTATAATCGCTTCCCGCGGATGATCCAGGATTATTTTTTAGATCGTGTTGCCGAATCCCTTGCCAAATCTCGTAAACGCCGAGCTTCTTTAAAGACCAAACAGGATGCTGAAGCATATGTAAAGGATGTACGTGCCAAAATTGCTCAATGTTTTGGACCATGGCCTGAGAAGACTCCATTGAATGCACGCATAAGCGGAACTATTGAGCGGGATACCTATATAATTGAGAAGGTAATTTTCGACAGTCGCCCCGATTTTCCGGTCACGGCTAATCTCTATCTTCCAAAAGGACGAAACAAACCCTTACCTGCTGTGATAGGAACCTGTGGTCATGGTGATCCGGCGAAAGCAACGCCTATTTATCAATCCTTTGCTCAGGGACTTGCACGGCAGGGATATATAGTGTTGATCTTCGACCCCATCGGACAAGGTGAGCGGGTGCAAATGCTGAGTAAAGATTTAAAACCACTACATGGAATTGGGGTGCCCGAACATAATTATACCGGTAAGCAAATGTTGTTGAACGGCGAACATTTAAGCTCTTGGTTTACCTGGGATTGTATTCGCTGTGTGGATTATCTGCTGAGCCGGCCTGAGGTAGATCCTAAACATATTGGTGTGACCGGAAATTCAGGTGGAGGAACACAAGCCACATGGTTTTGCGGGGTAGAATCACGGCTGACTATGGCAGCACCAAGCTGCTTTGTGGTTGGATTTGAAACCAATCTCAAGAATGAGCTTCCGGCCGACATTGAACAATGCCCACCCGGAGCAATCAGTCTTGGACTCGATCATCTGGATTTTATTGCAGCCATGGCTCCTAAACCCGTTATTTTATTGGGTCAAGAAAAGGATTTCTTTGATGTCAGGGGGACTGATAATGCAGTTAAAGAACTAAAAAAAATATACAAATTGCTTGGGGCAGAACAGAATATTAAGTTTTTTGCCGGACCAGAGTATCATGGATTTTCAAAACATAACCGTGAGGCAATGTATTCCTGGTTCAATAAGGTGACGAAGATTTCAGATGCAAAATCTGAACCTGAGCTTAGTATTGAAGAAATTGAATTGCTTTCTTGTACTCCCAATGGACAAGTTGGAGAGAGCAGTCCCCGAACCCTGACAAGCTATACAAAAGAGTATTCCCAGAACTTTAAATCCAAACGAGGAATGCCTACCGGTGAAGATCTGAAAATGAAGATCAGATCTGTGCTTAAACTTCCTGCACTTACGGGTACTCCCGAATACCGTATTTTAAGGCCTTTACCAGAAAGGCAATTCCCTAAAAAATTCTCAGCTTGTTATGCTATTGAAACAGAAGCGGGAATTACAATCCCTGTTTACCGATTATCGGATACTGCATTATACTCCCGTCCGCCGGCAGGTGTTAAGCGTGCTATATTGTATGTTTCACATCTTTCAGCAGATGAAGAATTGAGGAAAGAAACTTTGATCAAAGATCTGATCAGCACTGAACCCGCATCGGCAGTATATGCATGTGATGTACGTGGAGTGGGAGACTCAAAACCCAATACCTGCGCTGATGATTTCTTCGGTGCATATGGAAATGATTATTTCTATTCAGCACATAGTATTATGCTTAACTCCACTTATACCGGGCAAAAGACATACGATCTTCTTCGAATCATCGATTGGTTAAAATCAAGTGGACATGAAGAAGTTCATCTTGTAGGAAAAGGCTGGGGTGCTATACCGGCCACATTTGCAGCAGTACTTTCAGATACAGTAAAGCAGGTTACCTTGAAAAATGCTTTGACAAGTTATACTGATATTGCTGAAAATGACGAATTCAACTGGCCACTATCAACCCTCGTTCCAGGAGTTTTAAAGCAGTTTGATTTGACGGATTGTTACAGGGAGCTGGGTTCGAAAAATCTAGTTCAGATTGAAGCTGTGGGTGCGGCAGGAGTGTGATGGAAGACTTAGGAATTTACTTACGCGGCTTGCACGGCAAATTCCTAAGTCACTTTTCCAAATGTAAAACGAAATCGAATAGTTCGATAAGCTGAGCTTGCTAAAATAATATTTTCGGTAGCGGTCACCTTTTTAGTAATACTCCTATTGTCCTTAGTTGACACTAAAACAAACTATTCAATTTTAAGACCCGTCTATTTTAATATAAAATATTCTACATGATTAACCACATTTTTTAAATCGAACTCACCTTAGTTTAGAATGACAGGCCGGTTTTAAGTGTCAGATAGTGTCCTTCCTTTGAAAAGCCATATCCGCTGGATACCAAAAGCTTATTATATAGGTTTAGCCAAACTCCCGGACCATATCCTTTATGCCATGAGTTGCCCTCCGGAAGATCAGAATATACCCTTCCTGAGTCGAAAAAGCCGAATAAGCCAAAATCTCCGGTAAACACATAGTTTCTGAAGTGGGCGACTTTAAACCTAAGCTCAGTATTTTGGTAAAGGTATGACCTTCCTGAAAAACGATTATTACGGAAGCCTCTTAAATTTGTATTGCTGCCCAATGAATTCGCCTGGAAGAATTTATAATCTCCAATATTTACGGATGATCCAATTCGGAATGCCGCTGTTACCGGGAAATTAAAATTTGGTGTAGCATAAAATGACAGATCGGTTTTCAATTGCAGATATCTGTTCTTGGTGCTTTCAAATTCATTGAAAAAATCAACCTCGTTTTTCCATCGAACGCCGGAAGTCGGGAACAATTTATCATCCACAAAATCGATGTTGGCATAGGAACGTATTGTTCCGTAGCGCGATGGCCCTTCAATGTCATTTTTATCTGGGAAAGAAAGGGTGCTGACATACCGATCGGCAGACTTTTCAACCTTGAAGTATTCGTAACCGGGGCCAATTCCAACGCTGAATGCTTTAGTAAACCGGTATTGAAGAAATGCTGTAATGCTTAGATTTTTAGTTCGGACCCTGTAGTAATCAATATCATCATCAATATTGCTTGTAGAATTGCCCTCGCCATAATAGTTTAAAGTGTATTTCGGGGAATTAAGATATGCCTTTAATACTATATCCAAATTTCTAGCAAATAAGGAATAAAAATTTGCTTGATAACGCACGGTATTTGCTCCTGTCTTTGGAGCGTAATTTCCGGTCAAGCTTTGATTGTAACTATAGGGGAATTTCCTGAATCCATAGTGTTTCATTCCATATCCGCCTCCAAAGAAAAATCCATCCTCTGCATTAAAATCTAAAGAAGGTTTTAGTCCATTTTTATCATAGTAAAACGTGTTTTCACTATAGTCATTAACATAAGGCTGGTCAGAAAGGCGTAAAGCGGTGTTTGGGCCGGTTTTTATAATATTATCTTCGGTTTTCAGATCATAGATAAATGACCTACCGCTGCTTGAATTGTCAGTGAATGAATCATTTTTTTCTCCTCCAACCACACGCACCTTAATACCTCCATTCCTAGTTGAACCTTCAATAAGTATGCTGTCACGTCCGTCTAAAGCAAATAAGTTCAGTTCTCTGGTTTCTGAATTCTGGAAGGTGCGGTTATATAATGGTCTACTTACATGCTCATTTGAATCTATCTTATGAATAGTAAGTCTTGTTGTTGTTTCGAACCGTTCGACTTTAAAGTATTCTTTTTTATCTGAACCGATCACAGTAACCTCCTTTGCCAATATTTTATAGTATTCGGTTGCAACTGAAAGCAGCTGTCCGCGTCTGGATTTAAGTTTGGATATTATTTCGGCGCCCGCTTCCTTAAATACTTCTGCAGGCATTTTTTTTACTGCTGTTTCGATAATTTTATCGGTAATATCTGCTTGTATCTGAGTGGTAATTCTTTGCCAGTCGTCTAGAGATAATTCATTGAGCAGATTTCTGTCAAGATTTCTGGCTGCTATGGAAAGTTCAGCAGGTTCACCTATTTTGCTTTTAAATGATTGAATGTCTGGCAATACTTTGGAGATCAGACTGGGAATCAATCCGTCAAATTTGGTGAAGGCCTGATCGCGATCTCTTGGAATGGGGCGGTACAGTACTCCATTTCCTTTTTTGAATTCACCCCATCTCCACTGATCTTCATGCCTGTCCCAATCGCCGATCAGAATGTCAAAAAGTCTTGATTTCAAGAACATGATCTGATCTATTTCATTGTCATTGTCTTTCCTGAGTTTTTCATACATTTTTGGAGTGCCCACAGCATTTTTCGCATTTCCGAATGAATTGAAGTCAGACAGATCCTCATCCGGTCTTACCTCAATAATGCCTAGTTTGCCACCGACCTGCTGTATATATGGGCCAAGTAAAGTGGAGAAAGGCATATAGACCAGTTCGGGGTTAGTATGATAAATCCCAATAGCTTTTGCCATATCAGGTATCATTAAAGCCCCATATGGATGGGCTGATGAGACCTGATCCTGTATCAGATCCTCAGCAAAAGTTTTTAGAAAACCTTCCGGCAGCAATGCCGTAGGATTTTTAGCTACTGTACGAAACTGATATAGATTTTTGTCTTTCCCCTGTAATTGAAGGCTAGTCGTTTGCTTTCCGCCCCCCAGCTTAATAGGAGTTAACCCACCCCCGAATGTATTTAGATCCAAGAATTTCACATTAATAGGGATTGCCCAGGTATCCCTGTAATGTTCTCCAAACAGAAATCGTTTAAACTTTCCGGCTTCGAAGGCATCGCCTGCAATAACTGTTTTGATGCTATCGGCATAGTTGATTATTTTTTCTTCTACGATTTTTTCTTCTGCTTTTGCCGGAATTGCGTAAAGCGGTGTTCTGTATACTATTTTGCCTGTCGAGCCATCCCCAATGGGTTCCCAGAATTCGAGCCAAGCCTGGCCATTATTGTAGTAATTTAACCGCGCAAAGCCCTTCATTCCGCCGCCGCCATATGAGAATAATGCATTATTACCCTTTATCATAGACGATGATTTTGCTCCTGCTCCGCTTATAATATGATTAATATCCTTGTACTTGTTAAATTGTAATGCATGTTCGTGTCCGCTGGCAATTACTATATTTTGCTCATCTTCCAGAATAGATAAAAGTCCCCTTTTGAGTTGTTGATAATCTTTGTTTGACAGGTCCTGCCTCGATACCCCATACTGCCGCATGAGCGGATAGATGGCACCAATTATAGGCAATGGAATGTAATAATTATCTCTCAACAGGGTCAAAGGGAAAAGATAGTCCTTGAGGGTATAATACCCTCCATGGCGGCCATTGCTGAACAAAGGATGATGCTGTGCCAAGATGATATGCTTACCCTTGTTACGAATGATTATATCCTGAATTTGTTGTATTACTTCAAGCCGGCTTGAGGTAGTACAGCCATCGTCAGGTGCAATTGATTTTTCGTGCTTGGTTAGCCACCACTCTGAGTCGATCGCAATCACAACGAGGTCATTATTTAACTGGATTTCAACCGGCCCTCCACAGCCATTGCTCGGCATCAATACATCACCAGAATTCAGGTATTGTTCAATATACTCTTCTTGGCGGTTTATTGCCGCCAGTCCGCCAGCCCTACTTTCATTCCAGTCATGGTTCCCGGGTACAAATATTTTACGCCCGCGAAAATCCTTTACTACGTTCATTTGCTCATTGATTCTGCGCTCTTTTTCCTCACGATCCGGGGCATCAGCTTCAGGCATACCCGTCTCATAAATATTATCACCAAGAAAGATCACAACATCTTCCTGATGAGAATTATTTACTATTCCAGTATCGGTAACATAGTGGATCCTGGTAGTATCTTTATTAAATATTTGCGTTTGCAAAAGTTTTAATACCGGCTCCTGTCTGTCTTTTTCAGGAACACCACCATCCCCGATAAGGAAAACAGAATATTTTAGCTTTAAAGTGTCTGGGCTGTTTGCAGTTTCCCAACCTTGCTGCGTTTTATCATAAAAAGGTTTTAAGCTGGTACATGCATTCAGAAGGATTGTGCTTACAAGAAAAAGGATAAAAATTAGACACTTAGTTTTCATGTTTAAGTTCTATGATATTTCCGATTCCTGATTTATTTCCTTCATTAGATATGTAAAGCTTACCGTTTGGTGAGAAAGCAATTCCTTCTGGTTGCTTATACTCGGGGCCGGAAAACTGAATAAGCTTTTTAAGGATACCCTCAGGAGTTAAAACAAGTATAAGGCCGTTTATTGCCGATAGAATATATATTTCGCCTGTTTTTTCATCGATTGTAAGTGCAGATGAACGAAAAACCTTGTTCATGTTGTGATTGCCCAGTGCTTTAAGGAATTTCTTTGAGCTTTCCTCTAGAGCATCCCCCTCAAACTGGGCTTCTATTTCCGCAAGATGAATGGTATACACGGGTGCGGAATGAAATGTCATTGTTTTAAGGTCAAACCCATAAATCTCTTTAGTTGTTTTGTCCTTATCCAGCCCGGCTTCTTTAGGAGCAATAAGTAAACGATGTTTCTTAGCGTCATAAGTCAGTCCTTCGATATCATTTTTTTCAGAAAATGGCGTCTTGAAAGATCTAACCACCGATTTTGACGATTCGAAATCTTTTATCTGATGAATAAGTCCTTTACTTGTAATAGTATACATATCCTTACCCGCCTTTACTAGGTCTTCATAGTCATCTTTATCTGCAAATGGTTGTTTTTTTAAGATCTTTTTCTGGTTCAGATTGTAATAAAAAAGTATTCCATCTTCGTCCTGTATGGCTACCAATACAGAATCGTTCAGAAATGTAATCCCTGAAATTTCATTCAGTTCTTCCGGCAGGTCATGTACCGTACTTTCTTTTGGAGCTACAACTTTTTCATTAGATTTATCCCCACCGACTATTTTTTCTTTAATAGGGTTGTTGCATGAAATAAGGGCTAATACAAGTAAAAGGACAAAAAGTCTGAACATTTTTATAGCGTTAAACATTAATTATTTGCTATAATCATACCAAAATGAGCAAGAAAAAATAATATTAACTCATGATGGCATAGTTTTTACATATAGGATAGGTATTAACCTGATACTTTTGAAACCTGCATGAGCTTAGAGCTCTTACAACAATATCAATAGAAGCTCATGCAGGTTGTGTTAACCGAAAATTTAAAGAATATTCGCATGAAGAATAATGCAATTGTTAAAGACGCTGAAGAGTATGTTTTCAACCTGTTTAGGGATAAACTTCCAAATAATTATGTTTATCATAATTTTAATCATACTGATGAGACCGTAAAGGCATGTAAAAGGCTTTCAAAGTCATATAATTTAACAAGTCGTGATTATGAAGTACTGATGCTTGCAGCCTTGTTTCATGATACCGGATATATAAATACATATCAGGGGCACGAAGTGAATAGCGTCAAATTTATGGAAGCTTATCTGGAGGGAAACTACCCGGAAGATGACATAAGCGAGATAGAGGCATTGATCTTATCTACTAAATTCCAAACTGTTCCTGATGGTTCTTTGCAGGAAATTCTACACGATGCTGATTATATTAATATAGGAAGAAAGAATTTTAATCGGCGTGCCGACCTGCTGCGAATTGAGTGGGAACGTATCCTCGAAGAAACGTATACAGAAGAGGAATGGGCGGAGGTTCAGCTCAAATTCCTTGTCGATACTAATTTCAAAACGGATGATGCAGTTTTAAAATATAATAAACAGCGGGAAACGAATATTATAGAACAGCATAATAAAATAGAAGAACACAAAACCAAACGTATCAAAGAGGAAGAAAAGGCTCTGGGAAAGCCCGTAAAGGAAGGCCGCGGGATTGAAACCCTTTACCGTTCTGTATATGCTTATCATATCAATTTGACTTCTATAGCAGATAATAAGGCAAATATGATGATCAGTATCAATACGATCATTATATCTATTGTGATCACTCTTTTTGGTACAGGATTTACTTTTTCAACTCAGAATGAATTTGGCAGTATAAGATTTGTTTTTCCAATGGCATTCCTGCTGCTAACCAGTTTGCTTACAGTGGTTTTTGCCATTTTATCAGCCAGACCTAATGTTACTAATAAAGAAAAATTCGAACTGAGTAAAAAAGATAGCAGTATCCTATTTTTCGGAAATTTTGCTCAGTTGCAATTGAAGGAATTCGTTGACCGTATAGAAGAGCTCAAGCAAGAAAAGAACGAATTGTATAACAGTATGTCTGTGGATATATACTATCTGGGTAGTGTACTGGTTAAGAAATACAGATATCTGAGCTGGTCTTATAACATATTTATGATTGGGATGGTGCTCAGTGCCGTAGGATTTATTGTAATTATGTTGTTATCTAATTAACGTGAGTTCAATATAAAATCTTGCCGGGGTAAGTTTGAATTGAATAATTTTCTCTTGTTTTAGAAATCAAGGTCTCTGTTTCTTCGGTCACGCCAGTCCCGTGTTCTGCCTTAGTTTTTGCAGCAGATTTAAAAAATATCATGAAATTCAATTGCAAAAAGCTGCAGCTGCCACCCGGGTTTATTTCAAATGGCTTTGGTCCCTTTTGTCGGGCTGCCCCTCCCTATGAAATACCGCTTTGGGTAAAATAAACCTTGCCGCAGGAGGTAGCTTCCGGCTGCTGGTAATTTGAAATGGAACGCTATTTCTTGCCGGAACTACTCCGAAGGAAAGGTCTGAACCGACCTATACTACACAGGTATTGCTTTCAATAATCAAATTAATTGGCTCCAGAGCCTTGTCTGTCCAATTTTAACCGTATTAGTTTAACTTTCCTTATATCGAAGTCAGGTTAATTAAGATTTTAATGCCGGTAAAGATTTAGCATCAAGCATAAAGGTCATTTCATCAAGAGTGATATAACGATATCCCACTTCGCCCATATATTCGTACACTTCCATGCCTGCGCGGAGTTTCTCCCAATGGAACCATTGATCAAGATTTTGACTGTCCTTTATTTTGGACAAGTATTTGTCTGTTAAAAGGATATAGTTACAGTCTTCAATAGCATTCTTAAGCAGTTTGTGGGCGATAATGACATCCGTTCCAAGTAATTTTATACGGCCTTTAATATTGGCAGTACTGATATGGCCATAATGGATAATTATTTTCAACCCCAACTGCCTGTCGGCCAGGTATAAATTATAATTCTCCGGATCAGTTTGTTCCACTGAACTTATAAAATCGGAGAACGTTTGATAAATTATCTTGCATTGTTCTGCTACTTTGCCTACAGGAGGCAATCTGCCGGTCTTATAAAAAAATATGGCATCCCCTTCTATTTCCCCGATCTTCATTTTTAGAATATTTGAAGTTATAAGTTTGCGGAGGAGCGCCGGGATGAGGTTTTTGGTAAAGTTAATATCAGCATTGGCAATGAATTTTGTAAAACCTGTAATATCCGGCACAAAAAAGAATGCTGGTTCAAGTCCGTTTTTGTCTTTCATATCAGGTTTTTATCAGCAATAATACTACAATTTACATACCAATAAAATTGATCTGCTTTGATTCTGAAAATTGATGAGGCTTTTACCAGTTCCGTTCAGAGTGATCAGGCAAATTTGAACTTTACTATTGAAACAAGTAGGCCTGAAGTAGATGCATGGAAAATTCTAAGTCAGATTACAATGAACTATTTTGATAATATTGAGTTGGCAGATAAAGAAACCGGATACATAAGAACAAGCTGGAATTCAAAAAATTTCCTTAACAATACAATTCGCACCAGAATTATTGTCAAGCAGGCCGATATATCTCCTTTAAAATACACGATTAAGCTGGTAAGCGAATATAGTGGAGAGGCTAAAACCAGCGTAAAGGAAGATGAATCCTTCTTGCCATGGGACAGAATCCTCAATACTTATAAGGATGTGATCTCTGAATATCAGTCAAGATTGAAATAAGTCTTCTTTGATGTTGAATTGGGACATTGTCATTAGAAACAATAAAGCTATTCGGAAATGCTTTTATCTCTTTTTTCATCGTATTGTTGGCTTGGATTTTATGCATCATCATTTTCATATTCCCAGATTCCATCTGTTGCATATTGGCCTTTAACAATATCTTTTTGGCCTCTTCATTTTTTGGAAGCGATTAATTTATTCGATTTTAAAATTCCTCATCATACCCATATCCTCGTGTTCCAGATTATGACAATGGAAAAGGAACAATCCTTTAAAATCCGCAAAGCGCATTACTAGGTCTATGTACATTCCAGGCAGTAGATACACGCTATCTTGACGGCCTTCATCTATAAACCCGTCTTTAACGGCATTCCATAGGTTTCGGTCAACATTTTCGGTATTTCTGTTTATAATATTGAACTGCAATTGATGAATGTGAACAGGATGCGGCATTTGCATCATATTTTCCATACCCCTTCCATTACGCATCATACCGTTTTTGTTTCCCATCATACCCCTTCCATTATTTTGATTCTCAGTAGAAATTTTTCCTCCATTGTTCATTCGCCAGACCTCGGTGGTATTAAGCTTCACGATTTCATCATCAGCCACTTCCATGCCATTGTAGGTTCTTCCGTTTATTGTCCATTTCATCATTCCCTCCATTCCGAAATTGAATGTTCGTGGGGAAGTCCTGTTGGCCGCATCGGTCGGATCTAAAGCTTGTGAAACCGACAACCTGTTCGGCAGTTGCGCATCATTCTTCCTTGAATCTCTTAGATTGATGTTGAGAATATCAAATTGACTATTGTAAGGCAATGAACTATCGTTTTCGGTCCCCATCATACCACCACCCATCATATTGTCCAATGGTATGGGCAAGTGAATTAATTTTAACTCCTCACTTTCCGATTTCTTTGATAAATCGAGCCAAACGTCGACCCGTTGGGCAGGAGCCAATATTAAATAGGGTAATGTTTTTGGGCTTTCCAGGAGCCCCCCATCTACCCCAAAAATAGTAAGGGGTTCTCCAGTGTTCCATGCCAATTTATAAGCGCGGGAGTTTGAACCATTGAGCAGTCGTAACCGATATTTTCCATCTTTGTTTAGGGATAGGCTGTTATCCATTTTTCCATTGATAAGTATTCGATTCCCCAAAAAGCCCCGCATTCGGTCCATCCTTCCATTGGGCAAATAGACCAATTGGTTATTTTCATCAAAAGTTCTGTCTTGAATAATAACAGGAATATCATAATCCCCGGTTGGCAAATTTAAGGCTTTTTCTTCCTCATCTGTAACTATGAACAAACCTGCCAGCCCTTTATAAACCTGTTCTCCTGTATGACCGTGGGGATGTGGATGAAACCAATAGGTACCTGCCCTATTCATAACTTCAAACTCATAAATATAAGTTTCCCCTTTTTCTATTACATATTCTGGGTGCCCGTCATTTTCGTGCGATACATGCAGCCCATGCCAGTGGATAATCGATTTTTCAGAAATCTCGTTTTCAAACCTTATCCGCACTCTATCTCCTTTCTCTACCCGTATTATGGGGCCAATAGCACTTCCTTCTAACTGCTTTAAGGTTTGTTTATCTCCCTTTATTAAAGAGCCCTTGTACGAATAGATATCCGTGTTTATGGTGGATAGAATATTGATACTTGACTGTACCGCCTTTAATTGTATATCGACGTCGGCATTAAAGTCGCTATTGACAGTAGTTCCCGCTTTGGGATGAGCGGTAGACGTAACCGAATTACAGGAACTAAATAATGGCATCACATAGAACCCTGCAGCGAATAGGCTTGCTGTTTCAATGAAGCTTCTTCTATTGTAATTGTTGTTATTTTTCATTACTAACCTATTTAAGTTTTTTTGTAGTAGTCCATTTTTGTTTTCTATCTAAAAATTAACTTTTATCTGCTTGTTTCTTAATGAAAAGGCTTGGCAATGTGTAGGTAAAATCATTATTTCATTCAGCTTGAATTGATGTGTTATTAATTTAGCAAGGGAGATCAACTACATTTTCGCCGATGACTCCATTACCTATAACTGCTATATTCTTCATGTGAATTGTTTTTAATTAATTTCGTTTTATTGTTTCTCATTACTCATAGTTTCCATTCCCATTGGCATATTTCCCTCATCGTCTGTATGTGAAATCATAAAAAGACGTTCCGCAGCAAGTATTAAAATTATCCCAATTGCTGCCACAACAAGTACCAAAGGATCGTTCAAGTATTTTAAATAAAGGAAGGCAGCAAGCACGGCAATATCCATTACAATGGCTATTAATGGAATCATAGGATGAAAATCCACTTCTTTTTTAAGATGATAGAAAAGTCCCCAATGAATAGCAATATCCATAATGAGGTAAAAAATAGCTCCTATTGAGGCTATTCTTGTTAAATCAAACAGAATAGTTAGTAAAATAGCGAGG
>Ga0105053_10005324_pt1 | contig 18332 bp, 13 predicted proteins | sample BON01_FD_78093 | JGI IMG/M metagenome (GOLD analysis project Ga0105053, IMG submission 78093) | Freshwater microbial communities from Lake Bonney liftoff mats and glacier meltwater in Antarctica - BON-01 | ecosystem: Environmental > Aquatic > Freshwater > Ice > Glacier meltwater | place: Lake...
TTCCGTTATATTTTAATATCTACTTTAATTCGAATGACTTTTTGTGATCAGCATTTACTACCAAGTCTATGTCAATGGCGCGGCAGTTTCGAATATTGCGCTTGTATGAGATTTCGATCTGCATTTTGTCCCCAGATTTGACTTGTAAGAAGGAATCGAGATACAGAATTGTTTGCACCCAGTGTGTCTTCTGTTTTTCTACCGCAGTCGTCAGCACCAAGTCTGAATTAGGAAGCATTTCTGTATCCCATGTAATAACAATGCTCGTCAATATCGTATCTTTCGAAATAGTTATGGTGGTCGTTTTTGAAAAATCAAGTTCTTCCTTGGACACTTTGCAGAGATCAATGCTATTCAAGACAGCCCTATCACTAATAATGGTAGACGGATCTACTACTTCCACCAAGGCTTCACTGGGAATCTGCTTGGCCAAAATACTATAGTCAAACCCATACACGTCATTCCAATAGTCAAATCGCTTGGAGTCATTTTGCCCTTGAACAAAAATGGTAGCCAGTGAAGGTATCATGATTCCACCCGGCTTTAACCACGCATCGCGAGCCACTAGAACAGAGTCCAACATTGACTCGAATAGCAAACCGTACCCCATCCATTCAGATACCAACACATCGACTGGTTCTATATTTCCTTTGGGAATAGACTCCACTTTCCGCTTAATCAGTTTGATCACTTCATTGTATTTGTTGGCTTTCACGATTGACTGAGCATAGTTAAGCATGTTGGAAGCATCCACCCCTACTACACCACTTGCTCCACCGCGGGCAGCAAACAGACTGAGGATTCCAGTACCACAACCGATATCAAGTACTTTGCATCCAGGTTTGCGCTCAAGTGCCAGAACCATAGCATCACGATAAGAATCAGTACGATGCTGGTCTTGTAGCATTTGCTCGTGGATCCCAATATGCCCATAGGATTGAAAATATTCCTGATCAACACTCAAGTTGACAACTGGTTCATCATTGTCTATTTCCATCATGCTGCGAATCTTTTCTTTACATCGCAGAAGCTCTTGCTGAAGAAATGCAATTTGGGCGTCCTTATCAGCTACGTCATCTTGACTGCAGGTCACACTATCGTATGAATACAGAAACGCGTCATCGATCTTTACTGGAGTGAGCCATTCATCAGAACGAGTGACGGATTCCCAATCTGCATGCAACGACGCAACCACATCTACTGGTGACATGCCATTTTTAAAACTACTGCGACAGTAATTCACCACTCTAATCCATTCGTACATGTCTTTGGCCTTTCGCAAATCTAGCTTATACGTAGAATGAATATGATCAACACAATCAGAAACTGACCCAAAAACAAAGTCGGAAAAAAGATCCACGCATTCTTCATCTTCAGTAATTTCTTCCTCCTCTTCTAGATATTCATCATTGTCATCTGATTCACTCTCACTGGTCATCCTAAACAATTATTGGTGCGACATGAAAAAATCAGCGGTACGGTCCCCGAATCAGATTTTCTAGAAGGTGACACGTCACTTGGATAGTTATGGTTTCGCGTAGCACTTCAAATAGTTCCTGGATAATGTTTGTTGTAAGGACACCTTTCAAAATTTAGTGTCATTGATCCCAACAAAACAAAAACGTGTAGGCTTCATCAACAGGTTTAAAGACAAGAGATGTGCTGGTCCTTGGAGGTCAGCGTTGCTGCTGGAACAATTGCATACACTACCGTGTTCATTTTATGGACTAGAAACAGTACCCCTCGAGATAGATGGAATGCCATCTTCCTAGGTGTGTTTTCAACGATGCAATGGGTTGATGCTTCACTTTGGTACCTGCGGAAACAAGGAGATACTTTGGGTGCTGGTTGCTCTACCAAGAGCGCTATAGTAAACATATTCGGTGTTGGAGTAATCATCTTGGAACCAATTGCGTGCCTTTTTGGTTCCATGTATGCTCGCAAGAAATGGTTCACGCGAAACGAATTCTTATTCTACATTGTAGGAAATTTTTCGGTGCAGTTTTTGATGGGATATGTGTTCATTCAGGAGGAGTGTTATGGAACAAGACCTTGTCCTACTTTGACCAACGATCAGCATTTGCTATTGTGTATTGGAGTTGATAAGAACGGCGGTCCTCAGTGTTGGCGCGAATTCGGTTTTTTCGGATCACCCAGTTACGAGATACCAGTTTGGCTTCGCGCCTGCTTCTTATTAGGTATGGTATACCCATATCTAGCGTACTATCAGCCACTGGGGTCCGGTATCATTCAAAGCACCGTTTTGATTGTCGCGTGGACTGCTGGTTACATGTCCGACAGTCATGCTTCGGTATGGTGCCTTGCTAATGTTGCACAGGTTGTAACAATGTATATGGACCCTTTCTGGTTTCCGCCTCCATCGTTGAAGGTCCCAAATCTCCGTGATTTTTACAATACCAGTAAGTCCAAGGGTAGTGACTATGACTACGTCATTGTTGGATCCGGTATTGGAGGACTCTCAACCGGTGCGCTATTGGCCAGAGCAGGGTATCGAGTTTTGATGCTTGAACAGCATTATCGGGTTGGGGGATGTACCCATGAATTCAAACAGCGTGGTGACTACTTCGATTCCGGGATTCATTACGTCGGGAATTCACTTGCTATTACTAGCATGCTTTCCTTTATCACTGACAAACCAGGTGTTGCCTTGGCCCCCATGGGATCCGCTGCTGATGGGTTTCTTTACGACGAATTCGATCTCGGCGAAGGGCTAATCGTGAAGTTTAGAGCCGGCAGAAAGCAATTGAGAGATGAGTTATTGAAACACTTTCCCGAGGAAAACAAAGGCATTAATATTTACTTTAACCGGTTGGAACAAGCGCAAGCCTCCCTTGCTGCGCTTGTCGTCCTGAAAGCACTTCCTAATTGGTTGATTCGGATGTCCTTTGTAAAGAAGTTTTTGATCCGAAGGATCTCCAATGCAGCTTCTGTGACTGCAACGCATGTTGTGAATGATTGCGTGTCTGACCCTCGTCTGAGAGCTCTATTGAGTGCAGGACAACTAATTGACTGGAATTTGAAACCGGATGAGTGCTCGTGGGCAGTAGTCGGAGGAATGGCTAATTATTACATTTCTGGAGCTGCGTATCCTGTAGGTGGATCGTCCAAAATTGCAGAGAGGGTTGTCCCAGTAATCGAAAGATCAGGAGGCAAGGTACTGGTAAAGGCCAGAGTGAAGGAGTTTATTGTGGCCAATGGAAGAGTTACTGGAGTGAAAATGCAAAACGGGGATGAGATATTTGCTAAGCACGCCGTTATTTCGGATATCGGGATTGTCAATACGTTCAAATGTTTGCCGGATGAAATTCTAAAAAAGCACAAGTTTTCACGCGAGATACCAGGGGTACAGGGATCGAATGGCCATATGACCGCTTTCATTAACCTCGATGGACCTCCGAGTAACTTTGATCTCCGTGCAGCGAATATCCATAGTTGGACCGATCTACCAAAGTACAATTACGACCCAAATGCATTGCAGCAAGCATTCTACGACAAGCCGTTAGAAACCGCAGCTGGAGCTTTGATGACTTTAACTTGCCCATGTGTCAAAGACCCGCAGTATGTAATTGACCAACCGGATCAATCAAACGTGCTACTGCTAACAGAAGCCAAATGGGAGTGGTTCAAAGACATGGATCTTGAGGAAGTCAAAAGCATGTACGATGAAGCAAGCACTAGTACCCATGGTAATCGTTGTGAGGCGTATCGTGATTTCAAGAAACAATGGGAGTCCATATTTCTCGAGAGGTTATACCATTACTACCCCAAAACAAGAGGCCATGTCAACGGAGTCCAAATAGGTACCCCTGTTTCAAGCGCTCACTTTATAGCAGCTGACCATGGTGCCAGTTACGGCCTGGCATGGACTCCAGAACATTTCTCTGAGGATATTTTAGCCAATTACTTAAGTATCCAATCTCGAATCCCAGGGTTGTTTCTTACAGGCGAATCTGCTCTCTTCGGTGGATTTGCAGGAGCGATGGCCGGAGGTTACTTGTGTGCTCTCAAGTTACTTGGGTTTTTTAATATGGCGTGGATCCTTCTCAAGACAGAATCCATCGATGCCGATAGAGAACATGTCAAAAAACTCCATCCTGGCTTGGACGAGGCCTCATCCTCCATGTTGCTTGCAGTATTTGCTTCTCTTGTGGGAGTCTTACTTTCAGGGAGACGCTTTGGTAAATCCCTAGCAGCCGTGCTCGCCAAAAGCATTGGTTAAACGAATTCAAAATTAGTACAGGTGTTTTAAAAATATATTCAACGGATCTTTTTATTCAATTGGTATGGCGAAGAAGAAAGCTGTTCAGAAAACAGCAACAACTACAAAGGGACCAGTATATGAAAAAGTGGCCATTCCACAGGACCTAAACAAATTCGTTAAAATATCTTTGAAGCTGGTTAATTTCTCATTCGACAACAATTCCTTCGATGCCGACACATCGCTTCCAGTGGATTCCATTATTAGACGAATACGGGAGACGGTAGGCACTAGTGCCAAAATACGCGTATGGAAAGGAAGCGTAAACGAAACCAACCTCATAGAAAACACGCGCCTGTCCCTAGCTGATTTAGGTGTCGAAGGCTCGGCTAATAAGTACGAGCCGAAACTGGTGACATTTTACTATGACTTTTCCGATCAAGTTGAAAGCAACCCTTTGCTTCTCATGACACCGAGGGCCTTTTAACTCTTAAAAATGATGTAATTTATTTACCAAGACTTTAATTTTATTTTACCAAGGCTCTTCAAATTGATGAAGAGTTGAGGACAAAAAGGAAACAAGTTGTGAGTTGCGGGGACCGTCTCAATATCGTATCTCTCAATGATTGCGATTTTCTTCGACCCTACAGTTGTTTTCACAGTAATAGTGGTGCTAGTACCATGCGTCTTCTTGGACTTTCCCGGAATGATACAGTATCTCACCACCCCTATGATGTTGGTATCTTTCGCATATTTGGGGTTGATTGTTTACGTGACCCATGCTGACGGTAAATCTGTTAACTTATCAGCTAGAGATACTCGAGTTGCAAACTGGTTCCTGATGAATGGCGTGTACTTCAATTTATTTCTTGATGTGGTGAGCGGCCAGTTTCAAATGATGGATGAGATGAGTAAACAGTACTTGAAGGTTGAACCGCGCTACATACTTGGTGTTTACGATGACGCAGGTGCCCCAGTATTTATGACCTCTATGTGCGAATTATTTTTTCAATCTCCGCTGGCAATTCTTACCTATTATGCATTTCATCGAGACAAAAGTTACAAGAACATCGCCGCCTATACAGTGAGCATTCTACATGCTGCTGGTGTATGGTGGTTTTATTTCCCTGAAGCTATTGGAGGATTTCAGCATCTGAATGGATGGCCAGAATCGTTAGAAAAGGCCTTTTCCTTCGATCGATTGCTGTTTTTTTGGTTTGGTTTCTGGTTCTGTGGAATTCTTTGGCTTGTGGTCCCGTTTCAAATTGCAAAATCTGCTTGGATCGAAGTATGTCAATCGGATACTATCAAGAAAAATAATTGACTCCAGGAAGATTTATCTGCGAACATTTATGTGATTCAACTGTACAACTCGTGCAATTAATGATAACCAGTAATTTTGAATTTTAAACGAAATAACCGGACGACAGACGCGTCGCGTCTCCTACTGTTTTATGTAGCTGTAGATTTTTCACCCTAGAGAGAACGAATTATTTTCTAATGAAGTAAGAAATTAAGTACAGTAACATACACATTTCTTGCAAGAAGATGGACTGCTCCCAATACAACACGACATCCACCATGGACTTGTTCAATCTATGTGAAAGCATGAACACCTTGAATGCATCCAACGTCAATGATATCAACACCTTCTTCATCCTTTGGGCGGCAGCACTCGTGTTCTTCATGCATGCTGGCTTCGCTACTTTATCAAGTGGTGCTGTTAGAAGGAAGAACACTCTGAACATCCTGATGTGCATCCTCTTGGATGCTTGTATGTGTGCCATCGCTTTTTGGTTCGTTGGATATGCCTTCGCATATGGAACAGATAAAGGTGGTTTCATTGGAACTACTTATTTTGTTGGAATGGACATAGGTGTAAAGTATTCTTATTCATCCTGGTTCTTCCAGTTTGCTTTCGCAGCTACTGCAGCCACTATCGTCAGTGGTGCTGTTGCTGAAAGAGCAACGTTTGAAGCGTACATCACTATCTCATTCTATCTGTCTGCATGGATCTATCCAGTATGCGTTCATTGGATATGGGGAGGTGGCTTCCTCACTCTTGGAAATGCCGCATGGAATCAGGTGGGTTGCTTTGATTTTGCAGGTAAGTACTCCCGGACACCATGATAGAATACATGGTTCGTTTTGAACTTTGAGCCAATTTGTTCATCTGATTTATATTAGGATGCGGACCTGTTCATATGATTGGAGGGCTTGCTGGAGCTATTGGCAGTAAAATAATCGGTCCCCGCATTGGAAGATTTAACGCTGATGGGACATCAAATGTGATTCCAGGCCATAGCAGCGCACTTGCCGCTTTGGGTACGTAACGTCATTTGTTTTTATATCAGCAATTCAAACGAATTTTGTGCAGGTACCTTTATTTTGTGGGTGGGTTGGTTTGGTTTCAATCCAGGTTCTGCGTTGACTATCATGGGTAATTCACAAGTAGCTGAACGTGCTGCAGTGAATACGATGTTGAGTTCTGCTGCCGGAGGATTGAGTTCTTTGTGTTTCTCTACCATGTTGAAGCGCCAACGAGAGTGGGATTTGGGTGCAGCCATGAATGGAATTCTCGCTGGCCTTGTAGCGATCACTGGTAGTTGTTCTGTCGTTGAGACTTGGGCCTCCATTATCATTGGTTTGATGGGTGGCGTATGTTATATCTTGGCTTCTTCATTTACATTGAATCAGCTTAAGATAGATGATCCATTGGATGCAACTGCGGTGCATCTTTTCTGTGGAGCTCTTGGAATTTTTGTGGTCGGGTTTTTCGCCAAGCCAGAATTCGTGGCTCAAATTGCTACATTTTCAGTTCCTCCAGAAGCGTATGCTGGAGTTTTTTACGGTGGTAATGGAACTTTGTTGCTTGGTCAGTTGGTTGAGTTCCTTTGTGTTTTCGCATGGGTTGCTGTATTTGTGACTCCGTACTTTCTGCTCCTCAAACGATTGAGCTGGCTTCGCGTTTCTTCTGATGTTGAGCATGCGGGAATCGATTCATCATCTCATGGAGGCTCTGCATATCCAGAGCACCAGGAATTGGAATTTGCGAAGTCGAAATACACCCATGACAATCGCGAAGTGGAAGACAATCAAGGCACTGTCAATAGTGCGGGTGCCTCCATCAACCAGGTTTAAATACTAAAACACTTCAAATTTCAGGACATCTGTGCCTATATAAATTTTCCATTGTAGACAACCAGTTCGTTTATTAAATTTAGTACTACCTGGTATCGTAATTACTTCTTTTTGCTTTCAACCGACTTCAACCAAGTTATCATTTTTTTATTGCTCTCTTTCATAGCGGAGACGGTTGTGGATTCTACCATGCTCTTCGGTACCCATCCAGGAAGATTTATTTTGAGATCGATGCATCCAACAGAAGTCAAAATAAATTTGTTTGCCCCAACAGGCTTAACAATAACGCCACCACCAGGGAACGTTTTGCCCCTGATAATTTTCTTCTTCTCTGGTGGAACATCCTGCAGCCAGTCTCCGTCATCTTCATGGTGAACACTGAGACCTGTTGCGATGCAACCTCCTTCTGGCACATGAGGTCCACTCTTCTGCACCATTCGAATGTCTACGAACTCACGTGACTTCACCCATCCGCCTGCTAACTGGTGCGTCACTGCTTGCGTGACCTTGTAGTCGTGATCAACGTCATCAAAGCGCTGAAGGACTTTGCCTTCTTTGATGGATTCATTCCAATCTGCGTTGAAATAATTCTCCACGTTAAAAAGTTCATGCTCTAGCGTTTCCATAGAGACGCCGTCTATCTCCATCACCAGTTTCCATCTATCAAGCTCTGGATTTTGATCAAATGGCGAATTGTATATCTTAATCTTGCTTTTTGGACAATCTTCAATCAGTTTCCATGGTTGTCCATCGGCATTAGTATCTCCAAGGTTCTTCAAAAACTCTTCGAGTCCACGATTCAGTTTATCTAATCCTTTAGGATGCATCTTCTGTACATTTCTCTCTATACTCGTTTGTTTTACTTCTTTCGTTTCTGCTGTCTCGCTGGTCACGATCAGGGCGACCCATCCAACTAAACTAAGCACAGTTGCGACCTTGTATGTATCGTATTCAGTTAGCTCGTCAAAGTACAGCGAGACCAGTGTAATAGTCATTACTACTCTTTTTAAACTGATAGACCCAGGAGCATGGATGAGCATGTCGATGCATGCTAACGACAAGCCAAGAACCAAAAACATGTCGAGATTTGAACACGTGTGTTCGCAGCACACGGAAAGGTCCCCGCCACTTCTAAATTCAAAATACTATCGATACTTTTGGTGGCGTTCGTAACGGTAAAACTAGGATGTAAGTTTTTCAATAGTAACAGTTCGATGATCGTTCAGTTTCTCTCCATAGTATACATTTACGGTTGCTACCTCTGTGCGCTAATCTTTTATTAAGTTGTAAGCACCTAGCTATCTTGTCTTATACTAAGGACTTTCGTGTTTCAAGTATGCATTAATATTAAGCTAGATAAATGTGAATTCTAAATGAGTGATTCCTAGATCCTGAACCATTCATTGATGTTAAGTGAATATTTACATAATATCCGATATGCAAATATTTGTATTTCATCTAACTCAATACCTTTCATTCGCTCTCAAGATCCAAACGTATCTAATTCTAAGTATGCTTTATCTTTAATGTAAAAACGGCTTCACCGTACTGTCAACGGTATATACCAGACTCGGTGTAAATGTTCATCTCATCAGATTAAGTTTATAAAACCAACACTGCGTATCCCACCTGTGCACGATGATTCTCGTTCCTTCCTCACATTTCGAATTTGGTTGGGTCATAAAAATATTGGTGGCGTTGATCTAATTGTTTACACGGGATGGGATGGTGCAGCAAGCCAGCTACTAGATTAAAATCGAAGAAACTACAGTGGATTCAAATCTAAACGCGAAGTTTAAGAGGATATTAGTCATAATGACACGCTTTTAAAAAAATGCCAAACGAATTCAAGATTCGAAAAATACTGGTGAAAAAAAAATCGCTTTTCGCCTGCGCCTCCTACGTCATTCATATTGGTTTTACATTTGTTCATTTGTCAAAATATTAAATGGCGGTAACTATCGAAGGCAAGCGAGTTGCAATAGTGGGAACTGGAATCGCAGGTCTTTCCCTTGGTTACATGCTTGGACGATCTGGATGGCATGTGACTCTGCTTGAGAAACAGGATCATGTTGGCATGGATGCTCATGCAGTGACGGCTGAGCAAAATGACGGCACTTTTATTCGCATTAGTACTCCTCCGCGATCATTCAGTAGAACCTACTATCCTAATCTGATATCTCTCTATAAAGAAGCTCATGTGCAAACGGAGTCGTGGAGCTGGGCATGGGTAGCTTTCTTCTCAGGGAGCTATAATCCGTTCGTACGAATGGGCAAGCGACGCATACTGGGCTATTCACTGCCTACTTATTTCGATATCAGACGCCCGTTGGAGACACTTACCATTTGGTGGGATGGCTATCGATTCACGCGAGCAGTTAAACGTGACATTTCCTCTCCGTCGTTATCCAAATTGACTCTCAGGGAGTATCTAGAACATCTTGAGATATCTGATACTTTTATTTACTTGGGGTTACTTCCCACTTTATCGATGGTGTGTACTTGCAGCTATGAAGCGTGCCTGAATTATCCAGTGGTTTTGGTGATGGAATTTTTTGTGAAGACTGCAACATTTGGTCAGTATCGTCTCAAAAATGGAACTTTTGATGCTGTGGAGAAATTAACAAGTCCTGTTGAAAGGATTCTCTTGTCCAGTGAAATCCAATGTATACGGAAATCAAGTGCGTCAAAGTCACCAGTGGTAGTATACAAACATCTCGGTGAAATCATTGAAGACGAATATGACCATGTGATCGTGAGCACCCAAGCCAATCATGCAGCTCAGTTAGTGCAAGACTTGACCCCAGCGGAATCATCTATTTTAAATAGTTTTCCTCACGAGAAGAGCGTGGTAGCGATACACAGAGATCCTAGAGTGATGCCGGGCAACAAATGCATGTGGTCTCCAATGAGCATTGCGGTTGCTGGTTCCAGGAGTGACTGGTGTGGTCTATCAGGTTCGATGTTTACCATATGGGCTAACGATAGTTTTCCCACTTTAAAAGACGATTTATTCCAGACCTGGAACCCCATTATTGACATCGACAAGAAGGATTTAGCAGCGCCTCTTTTTGAATTTGAAAGACCGATTATGACCCATGATGCCCTGGCTTCTGTTCTAGAGCTGCGCAAGCTGCAGGGTGAAGGTGGAATTTGGTACTGTGGAGCGTGGAATGCATACCGTATTCCCTTGCAAGAAAGCGGCGTGGCTTCAGCGCTGGACGTGTTCCAGAGGATGAATGGATGTTTACCAGCATTTGGATCATGGGAAGTTGGTAAGAAAGTAGAAGTGAAGCAGCAATCTAGTTGGACCTGTCTAATAGCAATCGTTAGTATCATCACCTCTCTGGGTGTACTCTCCAGACAACAAAGATTAATATAAAGTTATTTCTAACGAAAGTTCCGTTGACGACCTTGATCATATATCTCTTTTATCTTGGCATCTAATGTTCCATTGTCAGCGAACGTCTTGTATTGTTTGTAGACCATAAGCGCGGTACGGGCGTCTTCTATCGAGTCATGTGTCTTGCTCTGAATATCCAACCCCAATAGAACGCTAGCCAAAAAGCTTAATGAAAGAAACCTTGTGGACTTCATGTGAAACAAGTGCACTGTATCGAGAATTTGTTCAGGAGGCACAAAAATATTAATCACTCGAAAGTCCTTCATTAAACCATGACCTACGAAGATGCATCCCCTATCAACCAAATACCGCAATTTGACATAGGCCGTTCGCAAGGGAACCAAGTGATGCTTTGATGTAGCAGGATCAAGATCTCCAGGTACCAACCCACTGAATCGCGTGAGATAGTCCACCACGGGTTCCGGCGTGACAATATAATCATCAATGAACACCAATTCCGATTCCGTAGTGCAACTGACACGCGCTAAGCTAAGCTGTGATTGTTGTGTAACCACTTTTCTGCCATCACTGTTCACAAAAGCTTCTTCGGTACTGAGCGCGACCATTTCACAATCTATCGCGACAAGATCTCCTTTGGAAGGCAGTTTGGATAGCTTCGTGAAAGAAGGTTTCGATGGTTTCTTCTGAGAGATGGATGGAGATGAGAATACTCTGTCACTGCATAAAGGTGCCTCAGTCGTAGTGTACTCGTTCTTCGCACCTAACTGCCTATACATGACGAGACAAGGGTTACGCCAGTGCATCCGGAAATCACGCACAGTTTCTTCCAATACGGATTGCACAGCGAAATCATTGAATAGAAACCAACCATGGTCGTTACTATAAGATGACGGGATTTTGATATGAGCTACAACATGATTGATAGGATATAGATGAGACACAACTGCACACAATTCGTATACGGCTCCTTTCGCTTCTCTTGGGTCTTGTCCGACAGGGACAGGGACGGCTCGTTTAGCGCCGTTATTAAGTATCAAGTACATGGGAAGAAACGTTTCCTTCGACATCTTCTGTCTCCATAATGGTAGATACATGGAACGATTATCATGGGATGCACAGTTGATGAGTAGACAAGGGGGATATTTGGTGGCCTCTTTTGTTTGGAGAACTGGCAATTGTTCATTCTGCTGTTTGTTCCATAGTCTTGTTTTTTTGGCTTGTTGTAATGTTCCTGAAAGAAGGTCGCAAAAGGAGAGATCTGGTATCCTTGCGCCAGTGGCCACTGCTTTGCTGAGTTCACTGGGGTATACAATGTCAAGCACAAGCGACATGGAGCTGCGCGATGATTCGTCCAGACCTGGCGTTAGCCATTTCTCTTTATGGGAAAAATGGACTCCAAATTGCTTTGTTAGTTCGGTTTTCACTTTAGAGCTGCTTCTGCAAAACTGTTCCATCAGAAAACGGGTAAAGGCACCGATTCGACAATCAGTTTCTAATTCCGTGGGCTCTAAAAGCCCCAAAGCCTGGGCATCGGGGGCCAATCGAAAGGTCCTAAGTAAATTTCTGGCTTCGCAGCATTTGTTTTTAGATTGCACTTTTCGGGCCTGGTCTAGCATGTGAAATAGAAAACCAGCTTCCGTGGCTAAATCATTTGGGTCATCAGATACAACTTGGAGCAACAAAGATCGAACTTCGCCTTGAAAATAAAGCAACTGCAGAACTGCGTTACTGAATGAGTTTGGAATGGTTCCTTCAAGACCAGCGAACAGAGTCTTATTGAATACCCCATAGTCAAAATCCGATAATCCAATATTGCTCAGTTTCAGCTTTGGTTTCAAAAATTCACCAGGGATATCTCCAGCTACCTTAGCATCCTCTGCATCTCGGAATAAATGAACATAGGCTTTTTTATTGGATTCCTTGCCGAATACAAGTGCATGGTTCATCACGAATTCCTGTGTTTCAATCCACAGTAAACCCTGTTTACTTTGAGCACCTTCCAACAACATGGGGTTAATTTCATCAGGCACACGCACAGTCAGAGTCTTATCACAGAGAGATGAGGGTAAAATCTCGAGTCTTGCACCTTGTACAAATGTAGCCTGAGTGGCAAGGTCCCATTGCGGCTCATCCCACCAGAGACTATCACTGGTCCTATCTGGAGGTCCAGGTAAAGGATCTAATGGTTTAGATTCTATGTTTATATTACGGCGTGCATGATCTATCCACTCCGCATCGTCTGTCCACAAATGTGTGTACCCGCAGGTGTCAGAAATACTTAATGCTCTACCGACGGATGAAATCCCCAATGCACATACAGAACCACCTCCACTTGCAATCTGATCGATTTGTTCCACTTGTCCATCTGCACCCATATGAACGTTACTGTAACTGGCAAAGTTTCCAAGTGATGATACGAAAACAGCACGATATTCGGCAGTATTGGGAATGAACTTCACAAAGGATGTTGCACAATTAATTCCACCTACCGAAGAAATCATTCTTCGCATATCATACACTTTGACAAATGGATCAGGTCTTGAATCCATCGTGGTTCCGCATGTAATTATTGAATGACCCTGAATATCCATTGAGAGTATGGAGCCGCTATGAGCCTTGACTGGCATCCCTGTTCTTCGGCCCATACGAAGATCCAAAGACCCCAAACATCCATCAGTTCTATGACCGCATACTATTTGGCCGGTTTCAGATATCAATAAATGTGAAACACCGTGGTCGTAAGCGCCTGCACGAAACTTATGCATGTAGGTAAACTCAAGTCGAGTCAAATCAAGCTCATAGATAGAATTTCCATTCACCGCAGCGCTCGAACCTACAATGATTCGCGAAGGGTCCAGGACCTGCATGGACGTCAACATATGTTCCTGCACTTGTCAGCAACAAAAGAAGTCGTAGATTGAATTACTCACCTTATCAAAAACCTGGCTTGAAAATACAGGAGCACCGCCTATACTATGCAAGCAAAGATGCGTATCGGATAATGACAATATGCCTCCTCCACCGAGCCCTTGTAGTTGCGTCACTGCTCCAGGATGAGCTTTAAATGAAGTGTAGGGCAACCCGAGTGCATAAATGTCGCTGGTGGTGATCATACCATGGGACCATCCTGTGACAATAGCATCATGCTCTGCATCAAAGCAAGTGGAGCTAGGAGTCCCTGCAGAGCTCACATCGCATCCCAACTCATACCATAATGTGCTATCCTCCATGATTTGATTTAATGTTTGTGCTAATACCGGTATTAACTCGGGTGTATTAGCTACTTCACTACTGAATAATGCTACTGAATAATGTCAGTACAGCTAGCCAAGGATGCGAAGACCCACCTTTATGCCACCGCGGTCAGTGTCTACTGATTGCTCGCACATGAACAGTATGCACAGCACGAGCAGCATCATAGGATCGCCACCTGATTCTGTCTATTGTGAAAAGTTAGTGCACACCTCTGTCGAAATACTGGAAACTGCTTTGACGAAAGATCCGAATCGAGCCACTGTAGAAATAACAAGACAACAGGCGATAGTGTGTCTGAGAGCACTGACTGCACTACTTGACCCTCAAGTTGTTGATATGACCAGTCGAGTTCATGGCCTACCTGAAGATGTGAAAAGCTATTTTTTGAAGGAGTTCGTTGATGAAATTGGATCTCTTCGACGTTTTCAGTCGATTCATTCGTTGCCTTCTCCTGGCCCGAAAGAGATCAAGATAAACAGTGTTGATAAATTATCTCTTGAAGATGATGATGATTTGAATTTAGATATTGTTGAAATGGAACTGGTGTTCAACAAAGAAGATGACACAATGCTTCCTGTCCTCCATCATCGACCTGGAAAATTATTCAACAATAGCGAATGCGAGTTTAAATTCACGAAATCAACTGTTGCCAATGATGCTTTATCAGACTTGTTATGTAGTACTTTGGACGATTGGGAATTTGATATATTCCTAGTTGCTGAGGTGGCTAAGAATCACCACGCAGAATGTCTACCAGCTGTGGCAGTTGCTGTCTTTGAGCGCCAGCGTTTCTATGATGATCTGAATATTCCATGTGATAGTGTGGTTCAATACATGTCAAAACTAAGCAAAAGGTACATGGAGAATCCGTACCACAATAGCATTCATGGGGCAGATGTCGGCCAAGTAATGAATCATTTCATAGTGAGATGCGGATTGGCACTTTATACAAACCCGTACACTCGTTTTGCAGCTATATTCTCCTCATTTGTTCATGATGTTGGACATCCAGGTGTCACTAACAATTTCCTCATACAAACTTCTCATGCCTTAGCCATTCGATACAATGACAGGTCCCCTTTGGAAATGATGCATGCCTCACTTGCATTCGAACTTTTACATCAACCTAATTGCAATCTGCTTGCTAATTTCAGCCCCAATGATGCGGCTCAGTTTCGAAAATCAGTAATATCGCTTGTCCTCGCAACTGACAACAGTGAACATAACAATACACTTGTACGTCTTGCAAAAACAGTGCAAAACATCGTCAACTACTCGGCGGACGAACGGATTATGATTTCTGATCAAGAGCAAACAAGCATTCTAGAAGCTGGTTTGCATGCTGCCGATATTAGCAGTTCTGGGAAGCCTTGGCAAATATACAAACAATGGACACATCGACTTTGCGTTGAATTCCGGAATCAGGGTGATCTGGAAAAGGCCAGGGGACTTCCAGTGCTTCCATTTATGGACAGAAGAGCAAACATGCCACTCAGTGACTTTCAATCAGGATTCATTGATGCAATTGTACTCCCTCTCTTTGAGAGTTTATCGTCTGTACCTGATTTACAGTTGAGTCATTGTCTACAATATCTCAACAGCAATCTTGGTAAATGGAAGCAACTGGCGCAAAAGGAGTCCTGCCCAAATACAAAGAAAATGAATGTGGATAAAGCAGTTGCCATATTAAAGTTGAAATCGTCCACAGGAGCAAAAAGTGCAGGCAAACCATGTCAGCCTTCTCTGGCGGATATTGCAGCCGATATTCCTGTCGAAGATGCGGTTGTACAATTACAGAAAGTATATCATCGTTTCGCCAGTAATGAAGACTAATATAAGTATTGTTGTCATTATATTCTAGAGAGTTTTATTGGTTTTTATTGTGTTGAAGTTTCCAATGCAGGTGTACTCCTGAGATTTTGAAATCTTCATCATGTGCTCAAATTCTTGTTGTCGAGATTCTTTAAACCTTTCTGCTTCAGTTTTGGCAGATGTCCATTTAACCGAGGAAGTGGAAATAGATTCTACTTTTTCCACACAAGCTTTTCCTTCATCCTGCTTCAAATCCTTGGGCCAAACGAACTGTTCTATATCAAAAAAGAACCTCACGATACGAATTAAGAACTGTTTGGATACCCCACATCTCAATCTCTCGTGAACGGGACCTGCTTTGATGAGCCAGTCTGTTGGTATAACCACAAGGGTAATATGCTCGGCGAGTTGAGTATGAGATTCTAAACTCCCTCCATAAACATATCGAGGGAACGAAGGATAATCGGGTATTGGACCTTTTTTTCCAAACATCGCATTGAATTTTCTACTAATGTATGACGCACTTTGATCAAACGTGTCGAGGTGAACGATTGTTTTGCAATGCTCCATGATGGTTTTCTGATAGGACTGCTCGTAAATGCCTTCGAACGTATTAGACATGACTGCAATGATCAAGTTAAGCACAATGATAGATACGAGTAAACAGAATACGGATATCAAGGCAACAGCAATCGTCTGTTGCGTGGTTGTCAATTTAGCTGAGTTGAGAATGAAATCAACATCAGGGTTAAAGATGGAGAAATACATGTAAGTAAATGATTTCCATATTGTCATGCTTTCCTGAGTGTGGTGCAAAACTATTTGAAGAGCCTGGGCAAATGCTGCTGTGAGACCTACAAGAATGATAAGATATCTGATGAGATCCCGGTTCATCTCCCTTATGATGAACAAGGCCAATCCGATGTTGGCGGAGGGTATCAGCAGGTCGATGTACTTGATCAGACTCCACCATAGAACAATGATAGGCAGCACATCAACGTAAGCCATGCGATTCGTTACGATGTCTGTTTCGAACACAGCCGACAGCAAGACGAGAATGCATTTGATTTCAATAGTACAAGCTGTGTAAAACTCTCTTCCGCATCTAGTACGTGGATGAACGGAACCTATAACAATTTGCCTGGCTGTGGCAGCCATAATAAACATGATATTCGCGATGTATAAAGGATCCAATGCAGATAAACGCAATGCATAGCTGGAGGGAGAAGTAGTTGTGGAGATAAAATACATTGCAACAAAGAATAGAAAGGAGACTCCTTCGAATAGTAATCGATCCCTCAGTGACAAAATAACCTTGGTTTGGATCATCCATTGGATCAGTGGTGATGATACAGCGGCCCAATCTTCGCTGTCCACGATCTTGCCCACAACATCATTCTCCCGAGACAATGGCGATCCAACCAATAAGAGATCGTACCGATTTGCTGTAAGCATGACCGATCTATACCAGGGTGTCACACATTTTTCCAACAGACGATACGCAAATTGCGGTTGTAGCTCCAGCATCTCCATAAAATAACTCTTGAAGAAATCCTCCGAGAGATCCTGTTCATGGGTTTCAATCAGTGCTGGTTTTGAATGTGAAATCATCGCATCTGCTTTTAGGAATTCGTCACGAACAGCCCTCCATTTTGTACCACCAGTGGTACTCGTACTTCGTGAACGTGGGTTTTGATAAGATTCTTCATACGAGCCCTGGGCGATTGAAGTTTCCAGAACGTTGAAAAGATAATTAAGACGTTTTTTTCTTCGTTGAATGGCAGCTTCAAACAGATATTCTCCAGCAATGAAGCTTGATAGATTATCCTGGTCTCCTAACAGTGGGACGGTTTCTAACGGGGTTTTCCCAATATAATATCCTGATGTTACTCGAGCATCCAATCGAGCATTACCTTTCTCCACTAGTAACTTGGCAACTTGTATAGTACTAGCGCAATGCAAAGGACTCAGTCCATTGAACGCAGCAACATTCGCATCAGCACCGTGTTCAAGGAAGAGTGCAACTAACTCCACAAAGTTCTTATTGGTTGCGAAATACAAAGGAGTTTGACCGAAATGACTCCTCGCATTCACATCTGCACCATGCGCCAGATAGATCTTTGCGAGGTCCAAATAACTGTGCAAGCATTCTTCAGCCTCCATGTGCTCAGAATTGTTGCTTCCAAGAGTGTGCAAAGGTTGAACCTTCATTCCCTCCGAACAAAGATTAGGATTGCAACCTTTCTCAATTAGGAACTTGCCTATTCTAGGACATGAAGTGACATGCAACAGACCTAAATTAAAATACAAAGAATCACGCGCAGTGACCAAACGGTTGAGGAATGGCTTCAAATGGGTAGAACTTTTATCAACAACATCCACCAATACTTTCAAACTGTCTAAATTATTCACGACCGCCGCCTCAATCATCTCCATAAACAGCATACCATCAACGCCCAAACGATCTTCTCGTAGACAAACCATCTTATGAAATAAAAAAATCGATTTTTGTTGTTTTAAAAAAAAAAGTTAAAAAAAAAA
>Ga0105053_10005328_pt1 | contig 18326 bp, 16 predicted proteins | sample BON01_FD_78093 | JGI IMG/M metagenome (GOLD analysis project Ga0105053, IMG submission 78093) | Freshwater microbial communities from Lake Bonney liftoff mats and glacier meltwater in Antarctica - BON-01 | ecosystem: Environmental > Aquatic > Freshwater > Ice > Glacier meltwater | place: Lake...
AGGCAATCGTGATCAATAGTCGCACCTGTATTAATAATACAATGCCTACCTATTTTGGCATCGACATTAATCATTGCTCCAGGCATAACGACTGTGCCTTTACCCAAGACTGCAAAAGGGCTAAGCACGGCGGACGGATGCTGAATCAACCAAAATAGTGCACCTGCTTCTTCCAGTTGGCGCGCTTTTTTGAGGCGAGTTTCATTATGACCAATAGCAACCATAACCCCTTGATATTTATTACAACTTAACAATAAACTATGACTATCACCAATCACAGGCCAACGAGATACCTGCGAACAATTTGGCCAGTTATCATCATAAAATTCAACTGAATCCCAACCACTGGCAAGGGCAATATCAGCAACCACTTTTCCGTGCCCACTAGCACCCAAAATAGCCAGGGTCTTCATCGCTGGCTACCTTTAAATTTTTCCGCGCTAACATGCCCTGCAGTACAAATATCCTCACGCCTAAAAACTTTTTTCACCGTTAAAAATAATATTTTAATATCCAGCCAAAAACTTTGATTTTTAACATACCATACATCTAATTTAAATTTTTCTTCCCAGGAAAGCGCGTTGCGCCCATTGACCTGCGCCCAGCCTGTTATGCCGGGACGCACCTCATGGCGACGTTTTTGCTCTTCATTATATAATGGCAAATATTCCTCAAGCAGCGGACGTGGCCCGACTAAACTCATCTCCCCTTTTAGCACATTCCACAATTCAGGTAGCTCATCCAAGCTGGTCGAACGTAGAAATTTTCCAAATGAGGTAAGCCTTTGATCGTCTGGGAGTAATTGACCTCTGTCATCATAAGCCACCAACATGCTTCTAAATTTTATCATCCTAAAAGTCGCTCCCTCTTTCCCAGGTCGCACCTGCGAAAAAAATACCGGACTGCCAAGCTTAAGCGCAATAAGAATCATTAATAAAAGTATTAATGGGAATAACACTATCAACGCTACTAGTGCTATGCCAAAATCCACGCAGCGCTTACTCACTTAACTGCACCTTCAAGAAATCCAACGAAATCTTGCGCCAGCATATTGCGATTAAATTTTTCATGCGCCAATCTCAAACCATTAGCACCCATTTGATCTAATTTACCTTGATCAGCTGCATTTTCTAACGCCTCAGCAAAAGCCGCAACGTTATCAGGAGGTACAACATATCCACATTGATGTTCGGCAATCAACCCGGCTAACCACCCCGGGTAATTATTTAAAACAGGTAGGCCTGCAGAGATATAATCAAAGAATTTATTCGGAGAGGTTCCATGGTAAAAAGCTGGAATATTTTTTAAAAGCTGTAAACCAATATTTGATGATTTCATTAAACCTGCCAATTTAAACTTGCTGACCGAGTCATGGAATATAATATTGTCCAGCGCTTCATTTTTTGCTCGCAGTTGCAAGGCATGTTTTTCCATGCCCTCGCCTACAAATAATATTTTAATATCATTACGGCCACGTTTTTTTAACTCTAGGGCAACATCAAGCACAACGGATAAGCCATTGGAGAGACCATGAGTCCCCGCATACAATGCTAAAAAATCTGTTTTTTTAATTTCTGCCGGACGCCAAGGCGTTGCTTCCTGATCAAAAATATTAAAATCACAACCATTTGGAATGAGGGCTATTAACTTGTTTTTATGACTACGCTTGGCAATGCCTTCAATAATCCCAGGTGACAGGCCAATCAGTCGATTGGAAGCACGATAACTACACCATTCCAATAATGACAACATGCTTAAAATGACCGGATTTTTTATAACGCCAATTGCCCGCGGTAGCTCTGGCCACAAATCACGCACTTCAAATACAAATGGCTTGCGCTTAAAAATTCGGCTTATCATTCCAGGAATACCAGCGGTCAGAGGCGTTGAGGTTGCAAAAATCAAGTCGTAAGGCTCTGAAAAAATAAGCTTTAAACTTTTCCTAACATATTTAAGAAAAATTAATGAGCGCTTAAAAAGCGTATCCTTATTAGCATATGATAAGTCAAATTCAATGATATTTATTCCATCAATCGTTCCTCTCCGCACCCCTTTATCGAAGAGAGAGTCGAGTCCTGTAATCGCCGCTTGATAACTGCCACACACCATAGTGACTGTATGACCTTTTTGGATTAAAGCCTTGGCAAAGTAATAAGATCGATTTCCGGTAGCACCTTGCGGTAAAGAAAAATGCTGATGAAAATACAAAACATTCATACTACTACTCCAAATTTAGCTAACCAGTATTACTTTTACACGATATAATCAATATCGGCTCAGAATTCTTGCAACTTATTTAAACCCCTTGGTTTTACAGCATAATAAAAAAGCATGCTAGAAGCACTGGTAATAAAAAAACCGATAAACAAACAAATTGCAGCACCTCTGGCTCCCCAAGTAGGGATAATCAGCACCGAAGCAATTAAGCTAGCCATAAATCCGATGAACCCTGCAGCTGTTATATAATAGGATCGGCATACTAAAATAAAGTAAAGGTTTTGGAATTGGTAAATGCTGCGTAATGCGAAACCCATAATGATCATTAACAAAACCGTTTTATCCTGCAGATATAAGGCATACTCTTGCGGAAAGTAGGGTGAACATACATAAAGAAATAGATATAGACCTAAAGAAAAACCACCCATAAGCAACATTGAATAAAAAAAATGTCGCCTGGTCAATGCTGGATCAGATTGATTGTATTTATAAAAAACAGGCTGATAGGCATTAAATAAGGCATCACTGAGTGCTGCCACAATCTGGCCAAATATACAACAGAAACTATAAACCCCTACTGCCGATTTATCAGTTGTATACCCCAGAAAAAATCTGCCGGAGAAATTTACAAATGAAGAAAAAAAGACGGTAGGAAGGATTAACAGCCCTGTGGTCAAAACTTCCTTTAGCCTCTGGGGGATAGCCAGTTTTTTTTGCCAAAAAAATATCAGAACTTTGCATATAAACGGAAGAGCGGGTAACAAAATTGATAATAAAAACGCATAAAAATAAAATTGAATATGAAAGCCAAAAATATAACTGAGTGAGAAAAAAATTAAAAACAATAATAACCCTCTTATCAGCTCGTTTATTACATAGAATAATGGTTTTAATTTTATTCTATATTCCAGTTGTACAAATTGAAACAAGAAGAAAAAAATTCCGGAATAAATGGCAATTATATAATAGCCACTATAATTCAAAAAAAATAGAAAAGCAGAAAAAATAGTACCTAAAATTAGAGAGATACCAACTATCCATATTAATATTAATAGGATATTCTCATAGGTTTCTTCATAAAATTGTTTCGCAAAAGCAGGAATTGTTGCAAAACCACTGATGGCGGAAGAAAAACCGAATAGCGCCATAAAATAGCCAATTTTAGCATATGCTGCCGGCGAGAAATAGAAACCAAGCAATAAGGCAATGATAAAACCAAACATTCGGCTTAAACCAGAAGAGGCGATATAAATTAAAGACATTTTCATTTAATTAAACTTCGCTCAAAGGCATTATTTTTAGAAGTCCATGCATTAAATAACAAGAAAAAGAAAACCACATCATAGAATGACAACCCCCAAAAAATACCATACTGAAACATAGAAAATATTAGCACTGGTAAAATATAAGTTACCGATTTTTTTCGAATACAAAAACCAAGAATAACAAGAAAAAAACCTCCAATTAATATTCCGTTTGAAGCGAACAAATCAACAAAAGAGTTATGTGCGTGATAAACTTTATCATCTATAGTTAAACGCAACTTCACCCCACTATTACCCCAAAATAGATGACTACTAATGTAATCACTGTATTTTTGAAATATTATATCCCTGTAGGAATAGTCTATAGTGGACTGGCCACGATTAAACTGTAGAAGCATTGTCGAACCAAAAACAATAAATCCCAATAGATAACAAAGAACAAGAGCTATCCTTTGCTCAATACGCGTATAGATTTTAAACAGGTACATTGTGAAGAAAACAAACGTTGCAATAAGCGCTGACCGTGAAAATGAAATAATTAAACCGATCATGAGGATTACGTTAGCACAATAAAAAAAATGACGACTCAATGTCTCTTTAACATAATACAATAAAATTAATGCTAGTAAGCATTTAAAAGCAAACGGAGTAGAATTGCTACTCAAACCATATACTTTGTGGTAATACCAATATTGACTTTCATTAAAACCTGTAGTGCCTTGTAAAGCAAAAAACAGGCTTCTTGTACCCAACATATATTCAATACAACCAAACAATACTTCAATCAAAATTAGTGATATTAATATTTTTACTGTTGGAACATCTATTAATTTTGTTAATAATATAGAAAAAATTAACAATAGAATAAATGGTAATTTTTGTAAGTTTCCGTAAGAATTATCTAAAAAATCTGCGGGGAGTATTACGTTATGGATACTTAATAATAAAGCAGATAGTAAAATAAAAATTATGACGAAATACAGGTTGTTACTAATATTGAATTCTCTCTTCTCTATTAGTTCAGCAAAAAGAAAAATCAAGAGTAAGGAATAAAATATTGGAGAAACAAACCCTGTTGTCGGCAAATATAGACATAATGCAAATAAATATCTCTTCAATTCTTGGCCTCTCACCTTCTACTGCAACATATAAAGGTAACTTCTCAACAAGTCCAGGAAAATCAAAGTTTCCTACTTCCCACGGGAAGTAGGCAGAGTATTTTTCCCGAGGTTATTGAGAAGTTACATATAAAGCAACTTTTCAATTCAGTCACACAATAAATCATTATTTAATTAGCTTGGCTATTAAGCACTACGGATAATACGTAATTTTCATATATGTATCAGGAATAGAGTCATCTTATTCAAATATAATTCTTTAAAGAGTCAGCTTTATAATAAAGTTCTTCATCGCGCATTTTAAAAACTCGGGCAGGATTTCCGCCGGCAATTGACAAAGGTGGTATATCGCTGCCTACAACTGCACCTGCTTGAATAATAGCACCATGTCCAATTGATACACCAGGTAAAATAAGCACACCCATGCCAATCCATACATTGCGCCCTATACATACATTTTTATGAACGACCTCTCTGCCATAGGGTAACGACAGGGTATTAAAATCATGGTTTGAGGTGAGTATCTGCAGGCCCTTCCCTGAGTGAAAATTGTCACCTATCTCTACGTGCCCACCTCCGTATACTTTTGCGCCATTGAAATGGAGATTAGCCCCTAAGTTACAGTTTCTTAAAATTACCAGGCCATGGCAGCGTATACTGGCACCAAAATCTTTATAAATGGCTCTGGCAATAAAGGTAAAAAATATACATCTACTTTTTTTAAAAAAAATAAGCATGTTTTTTTTCATAATCAGGCTCTCTTCGTTTCAATTTTATTATTGCTGTCAGGGAGTACGCGGTAATTTAATTGGCACATGTACTATCAACATCTAAAAAAACCACATCAGATATTTTCAAAAACTCTTCTTGAATTAATTGATAATGAACAAATAAACTTCTCTTTAATTCGGCTGGGTGCAAAACCACTATTTTCGAAGATGGAAAGAGACAATTAATGCTAAACAAAGCAGTTGAAATAATGGAATAAACATTTATAGGATAGATATTATTTTTTAAAAAATAATACTCAACAGCTACATCCATATGCAGAATCTTAATATTGTCAAATTTCGAAAGACTATTAATTGTATTTTCGCTTTCTGCTCGGTGTGGAATATAGTACAAAACATCTTGACAACTCTCGGCACATAGAAGCACGGTTCGTTGATAATCAGCCAAACTAATGGCACCTATCTCAACCAACTTTTGTCCTATAAAAAAACTACCCTGGCGCGGGCCATCTTGCAGATATTTCGCTGAGAGGTTACGAAAATCGTTGGTTAGATACTCACAGTAACTACTTTTATCTAAGTGAAACAGACTAAATGCTGAATAATGCATTGGGTGTTTTTCACGTATGATTTGGTCCGCTAATAGTGACGCCACACCATCATCAAGTAAGACAAGTTTTTTCTTGAAAACCAACGTCGCTAAAAACTGTTGCAATCCAGAAAAAAAACTTCCTAAGACAACCTGGCTATATGACCTTCTGGAGTAAAATAGAAACTTTAAACTTGCAATAATTAAATGTTTGTTACATCCAGGTTTAACGTGTAAAAATGCGGTAACTTTTAAGTCAAGATCAGTTATCATCATTTTTATTTGTTCATCATTAATTCCCACCATACTTTTTCTAATGAATAAATCATACTCCGAGTCTATTCGTTGAATATATTCATAGGCACAAAGCAGTTGAAAAGGTGTTTCCACAATAAGCAACGCCCTGTTTTTTACTTTCCAAAAAGCCATGAATACTACTCTAAAATCATCACATCTTCGAACCTGACTGGCGAGTGTTTTTCCACCGCTTTTAAAACAGACTTTCCTAATATTTCATCAATGAATTTAGGGCTAATACCATATCCGGGTCTAACACTTCTTACCATTGTTTGATCTAAAACCATACCTTTTTCCAGATCTTTGACATAATATAACGATCGTCTAAACTGAATGTTACATTTTTCGCTACTTTTTTGTTCATAATTAATGTCTCCCAGCGAGCTCCAGGCCACTTTACTATCGCGGCATAGCTGCACAAGATCTTTTGGCTCCATGGAGAAACTATCATCCGGTCCTCCACCTTTTCTATCGAGGGTAAAATGCTTCTCGATAATAGCGCCACCCATCGCAATGCTAGTGATAGCCGTTGTATTATCAAGCGTGTGATCAGATAAGCCTGTTACAAGCCCAAAGCGTTGAATCATATCAGTAATAGTTCTTAAATTATAATCTGAGGCCGGTGCCGGATAACCGCTTACACAATGCAATATAGCTAATTCTTTACAGCCGCCTTCTGTCGCTGCGTTAACGGCCTCTTCTATTTCATCTGCATTGGCCATCCCGGTGGATATAATCATTGGTTTGCCTGTGCTGGCAACATATTTGATTAATGGAAGGTCAACGATTTCAAAGGAAGCTATCTTATAGGCTGGGGTATTTAATTTCTCGAGCAAATCAACTGCTGTGTGATCAAATGGGGAGCTAAACAAGGTAATACCAATTTCTCTGGCGTAATCAAATAATATTGGATGCCACTCCCAAGGTGTATGAGCTTCCTCATACAGGTCATAAAGAGTTTTACCATCCCATAGACCACCACGTACAACAAACTCCTCTTTATTCGACTTAAGAGTTATGGTGTCTGCGCGATATGTTTGTATTTTTACTGCATCTGCACCAGATTCTTTGGCTAATTTAATAAGTTTTAAAGCATTATCAATATTGCCATTATGATTTGCAGATAGTTCGGCAATAATATAGGGAGAATTATTTTGACTTATTTGTCGTCCATTTATATATAGTGCATTCATTTATTAACTTCCCATAAAACTTGCATTACGTGCAAGCAAGCCAAACATGACGATATCTTGATAAGTCTTTCCGTCAAAAAAATGTTCCTTTAAAATTCCTTCCTGGCTAAACCCCAGTGATTTATGCAAATTTAAGGAGCTAATATTAAACGCTAATACTTGTCCCACTATTTTATGAGCTTGAATTTCCTTGAAAGCATAATCTATAACTTTTAACCCCATTTCGCGACCTATGCCTTTAGGAGCATCATATTTCTTATAAAAACCCCAATTTATAAGTCTATTTTTTTCTATAAACTCAAGGTTCACAAACCCTAGAGAAATATCGTCAACTTCAAAAATCAACAAATGTCTTCCAGGTTCCAAATTAGCACGATGATACCACTCTCTATGCTCTTTCATTAATATTTTATGTTGATGAAACATATTATCACGCACATAAGGATGGTTTCGCCAATGTAAAACGTCCTCAAGATCGTCTGCAATCATTTTACGCAGAGTATATTTAATCATAACAAAAAGTCCTGCTGGTGTTATACGCCAATCACACCTACAATGCGGTTGACCCCGTGACCATCACAAATTTCAATGTTTTTTTCCACGCTTCGGTAATATAAATCCGTTGAGTTTCTCCAACCATCCAGATGATGGTTAATTTCAGAACTTGAAGTAATATCTTGCAAATATTTTGCAGCTCCAAAATCAACCATCTCAGTCAATATTTTATTCTGATTATCTGCTAAAGAAATTAATATGGTGGGCAAACCACACACACATCGCTCCCAGGTGGCTGATCCGGCAGCACCTATGCAAATATCATGTTGTAACATAATGTCTGCCACTTCTTTAACATCTTGCTTTATGGTTATATTCGTATATTGTTGGCATAATTCTGCAATTTCAGTCAAATAGAGATAATTATTTCCCAAAAGCACAGTTATACTTATCCCCTCTGTCTTCAGTAAACTAACCATTATTTTTTTAGTATAATTTTGCGGGTCACTACCACCCATCATTAATAATATTCTATCCCGAGTCTTAATCCCTAGCCTGTGCTTAAGCACAGCCCCCGAATTCAGCTGAAATTGTTCTCTAAGCAGAGCAAATTTGCTACCGGTATAAGTAACCGTACCAGGATTTACCAGTGAAATATAATCCTTTTGGGACCTGTTAAACGTTTGATCAAGCAATATATCACAATCGTACCGCCTATTAGCCAAATCATCTATTACCAGGATTTTTTTAACATAAGGTCGCAATTTCTTATGCCATATTTCATCTAATAAATAATGATCGACTACCAACAAAGTAATTGTTTGGCCAAGAAGGATATCTATAGTCTGGTTTGCATCTTCGGTGCAATCTAAATCAGTTGTAAAATCTTTATTAATATTAGTATTAGTTTTTTTGGTTAACGAATTAATTAAAGCTACTTGATGGCCATTTTCTTTAATTAGCTCAGACTGATGACCCAGAAGATTATTACATATAAAAATTACGCTCCAGCCTAAGCTGGCCAGTTTATTTGCCACCGTCAAGCAACGCATAACATGTCCAAGCCCAATGACTACAGAGGCATCAACCCTAAAGACCGCCAAATTTTTAATATTCAACAGCGTCTCCATTGGCAAGTCCTTCATTTGAAATCATGTTTCAATAGTTGGTAGTATTTTTCTGCACGATACCAGTCATCGAGGGTGTCAATATCTTGTACGCGATAATGTGGAAGCAAATAAGGGCTTGAATATTCGCTAAATATTTGGGGGTTATTTAAAAAAGAATCAGCTTTGCCGTAATAAAATATACCAGCGTCATGATATGCTTTTTCGAGATCCTGGGATCGCTTGCTAAAGTTTTCAGGCCAAAACATTTGAACTCGATTATTCTCTGTTAGTTTAAAAGAGCGAAATATAGAATATGAAAATTCAGTTGCAGAAAAAACAAACCGCACATCACCACATAGCAATTTGTATGCTTCAATTAAATCTGTTTTGTTTATAAATGGAGCTGTTGCGTAGATGCAACAAACCGTATCAATTGCATGGCCTTGGTGAATATACCATTTTATAGCGTGCTGGATTACGTCTACCGTAGTAGCATAATCATCAGAAATATCGGCGGGACGGATAAAAGGAACGTCTGCTCCCAATGCTTTCGCAATATTTGCAATGTCCTGATCATCGGTAGAAACAATTACCTTATCAAATAGCCCACAGGAAATTGCCGCCTCTATGGAGAACGCTATTATTGGTTTTCCACAGAATTCTTTAATATTTTTTCGGAGAATGCGCTTACTTCCTCCTCTGGCTGGTATCATTGCAATCTTCATGAACTATATTCAGCGGACATATTGTTTTTGCTAAGACTAGCGATAAAAACAATAATACGCAACGATTATTAAGGCTACATATGTTGTTAACTACTCAATATCGCCTGTTTTAGCTGTTCCACAATTATCTGCTGATCCGCATTAGTTAAACCAGGAAATAAAGGCAAACTTATCGCTTCAGCATAATAACTCATCGCTTGGGGGAAATCCCCAGCAGTAAACCCTAAATTTTGGTAAAAAGGTTGCGTATGAATAGGTATATAATGCAAATTTACGCCAATATTTGCTGCCCGCAAAGCTGTAAATACTTCTTTGTGTGAGCGTTGTACCTCGTCTTTTTTCAATCTAATAATGTACAAATGATACGAAGATAAGGTATCAGAATGCTGATAGGGGATAATAATGGGTAAATCATTTAATAAGGCATTATATTGTTTTGAAAGCATTTGCCGTTTTAATACAAATTCATTTAAGCGCTCTAATTGGCTACATCCCAAGGCCGCTTGTAATTCGGTCATGCGATAATTAAAACCAAGATCTATTTGTTGATAATACCACGGGCCATCTGGCTCTCGATCCATTTTCCCAGGCTCGCGTGTAATCCCATGACTGCGCAGGAGTGCCATTTTTTCAGCCAAATCAGCCTGATTCGTTAACGCCATCCCTCCTTCGGCTGTGGTTATAATTTTAACAGGATGAAAACTAAACACAGTCACATCACTATAACGACAATTTCCAATAAGTTGATTTTTATATGTACCACCCACAGCATGGGAAGCATCTTCAATAATTTTAAATTTATATTTTTTAGCAAGCTTATGAATAAGTTCCATTTCACATGATTGACCGCTTAAGTGAACTGGTATCACAATTTTAGGCAACTGACCTTTTATTTCAGCACTGATGAGCTTTGATTCTAGTGCTTCTACGCTCATGTTATAGGTATTCGGATCAATATCTACAAAATCCACCTGTGCGCCACAGTATATTGCGCAATTTGCTGAGGCAACGAAACTTATCGGGGATGTCCATAATATATCTCCTGGTCCCAATCCTAATGCAAGACAAGCAACGTGGAGAGCGGACGTTGCACTGTTTAGCGCAACACCATACTCTGCTCCACAATAACCTGCTATCTCTGTTTCAAAACGTGGCACTACCGGTCCTTGCGTCAAAAAATCAGAACGCAACACCCCTACGACTGCTTCAATATCCTGTTGATTGATATCTTCACGACCGTATGGAATCATATTTATTCCTCTGCCAGGTTATTAAACGCCAGAATTTCTTCACTGGTTAAGAAATGATGGTTTGTTCCAGAATGATACTCAAATCCTTGGGCAACAGGAATACCTGACTCACCAAGATTATTGGTTAGAAAATCATTCTTATGGTTAGTAAATGTAATGGTTGGACGAATTACAAAATGATCATCGAATTCCAGAGTCAGGTGTGAATCATCCGATGGACACATGATTTCATGCAGTTTTTCTCCAGGACGTATGCCAATAAGTTCCAGCTCGAGATTAGGTGCCATGGCTCTCGCCAAATCAATAATTTTTATGGACGGAATTTTGGGAACATAAATCTCACCGCCGTGCATGCGAAGGAAATTTTTCATCACAAAATCAACCCCTTGTTGCAGGGTAATCCAAAATCGAGTCATACGTTCATCAGTAATAGGTAAATACTTTGCCTGTGCCGCAATTTGTTTCAGAAAAAATGGCACTACTGAGCCTCTTGAACCAACAACATTCCCATAACGTACCACCGAAAATCGCGTTTTATGACCACCGGAAACATTGTTGGCTGCAACAAATAGCTTGTCAGATGCCAATTTAGTCGCACCATATAAATTGATAGGATTTGCAGCTTTATCAGTGGATAAAGCAATCACTTTCTCAACATTGTTTGCTAAAGACGCCTGAATCACATTTTCTGCACCATGGATATTCGTCTTAATACATTCCATAGGATTATATTCCGCAGCAGGAACCTGTTTCAGCGCCGCAGCATGAATTACGTAATCAACATCACGCATGGCCTGAACCAAACGTTCCTTATCACGAACATCACCTATAAAATACCGCATACAACTTTGATTATAATCCTGTTGCATTTCAAACTGTTTCAATTCATCGCGAGAATAAATAATAAGTTTTTTAGGTTGAAATTCGGAAAGAATAGTTTTGACATATTTTTTTCCGAAAGATCCTGTACCACCAGTAATTAATATTGTTTTGTTATTAAACATTAGCAATCCTATTCTTTCTGCCAAATACCACGAAGATCCATAAGTATCTTAGTATCATATTTTTCAGCTGTAACCAATTTAAACTGCTGGTGATCTACCAACATTAATATAATCGTAGCCTCAGAGAGGGCTTCATCCGCATCACGCAACTGCACCAAATTCCTCAGATTTGTTGGGAGTTGATGAAGATGAGGCTCAACCGCTATGACAGGCCCTGTATGAAATTTTGCGATTTTTTCTACTATTTCAAGCGCCGGACTCTCTCTAAGATCATCAATATTTGGTTTAAAAGTCAGACCAAAACATACGATCGTGATGTCTTCCGCCTTTTTTTGTGACATATCCGTTAAATAAGAAGCTATCTCTTTTTTTAATTTGGTTATTACCCAGAGAGGTTTATAATCATTAACCTCTCTGGCTGTGCGCATTAAGTTTGACTCCGCTGGATTGGGGCTAATTATAAACCAAGGATCTACTGCAATACAGTGTCCACCCACTCCGGGGCCGGGCTGAAGAATATTGACTCGTGGATGACGATTAGCCAAACGAATCAACTCCCATACATTAATATCAAGTTTGTCACAAATCATCGACAATTCATTAGCGAAAGCAATATTAACATCACGAAAACTATTCTCAGTCAGTTTACACATTTCTGCGGTACGGGCATTGGTAATAAAGCACTCCCCTTCGACAAACATTTTATAAAGCTGCACGGCCGCGGCTGAGCATTTAGGGGTGATACCGCCAATAACCCGATCATTTTGCACCAATTCCCGCAGCACATGTCCAGGCAATACGCGTTCGGGGCAATGGGCAATTCTAATATCTGAGGTTTCCCCATGTACTTGCGGAAAGGTCAAATCAGGCCGTGCTTTCGCCAACCAACTATCTACTTGTTCGGTGGCACCCACTGGCGATGTGGATTCCAGAATGATCAGATCCCCTTTTTTTAAAACCGGGGCTATTGCTTTGCATGCTGACTGAATATAACCCAGATCAGGTTGATGATCCTCTTTGAAGGGAGTAGGAACTGTAATTAAAAATGCATCCGCAGGCTCGGGTTTAAGGGTCGCTTTTAAGTAGCCTTCTGTGACTACCGCACGGACTACGATATCTAATTCCGGCTCGACGATATGAATTTCACCCCGATTTATAATATCGATTGTTTCAGGATTTATATCGACGCCAATAACCGTTACTTTACGGGAGGCAAACATCGCGGCCGTTGGTAAGCCAATATAGCCCAGGCCAATGATCGAAACTCGTTGAAATGTTTGATTTTTTAGTGGTTCTAGCATGTTATGGTTTCTTCCCGGTAGCTTGAAATATGAGAATCAGGGGCTACACCCTGGTTGTCCGTGTTTAGTCCTGCAATCACATCGACAATGCGCGCCGCTGATTTGCCATCGCCGTAAGGGTTTTGTGCACAACTCATGCGTGCATACAATTGGTCGTCCGTTAATAACTGCGCTACATGGTTGACTATTTTATCAATATCGGTGCCTACAAGTATCACTGTACCTGCGGCAATTGCCTCTGGACGTTCCGTGGTTTCACGCATCACCAATACAGGTTTTCCTAAAGCTGGGGCTTCTTCCTGAATCCCGCCAGAATCGGTAAGAATCAGAAAAGAGGATTGCATCAGATAAACAAACGGCAAATACTCAACCGGATCTATCAGAAAAATGTTGTTAATTGCACTTAATAACTGTTTAACAGGCTGCTGAACTCGGGGATTAAGATGGACAGGATAGACGATATCAATATCAGGGAAACGTTGGGCAACTTCAGCCAAGGCTTTACAAATTCGCTCAAAACCATCACCAAAATTCTCACGCCTATGACCGGTTACCAAGAGCATACGGCGTCCAGCGCTTAGGAAAGGGAATTTATTTTGTAACTGCAAGCGAAGTTCGGGTTGGCTATTGATTTTAGCGACTGTGTCGTGCAAAGCATCAATGACCGTGTTACCGGTTACATAGATGCTCTTTGCAGAAATACCCTCCTGCAATAGATTATTTCGGGAAAGTTCGGTAGGTGCGAAATGATATTTGGCAAGATGACCCGTTAATTTGCGATTTGCTTCTTCGGGCCAAGGCGAATAAATATTGCCGGTGCGCAAGCCCGCTTCAATATGTGCCACCGGTATACGATGATAGTAGGCAGCAAGTGATGCTACAAACGTGGTGGTGGTATCGCCATGCACGAGTACCAGATGCGGTTTAAATTGCTTAAATATTTCATCCAGTCCGGACAAAATTTTGACTGTTAAGCTACTTAGATCCTGGTTATCAGCCATCACCTGTAAATTAAAATCAGGTTTAATAGAAAATACATTCAGCACTGAGTCAAGTAGCTGTTGATGCTGGCCAGTCACACAAATTTTGTTATAAATTCTTTGATTTGACTGTAAGCGATGGATAACCGGAGCCATCTTAATAGCCTCAGGGCGCGTACCAAAGATACAAAGCGTATTTACAACAGCCATGTTAAATCCATTTTTAATTATTAATTCGTGGTTTCAGAAGAAAAAAATTCCGCAGCATTGCTAATGTTATGCCTAGCATCAAACCAAAAATTAATGACATTAAAATTATCAACTCCTTCTTAGGCGCTATAGGCAGATCAGGTGTTTGTATCCCACCGTCCAGGCGAAAAAACACAAAGTCCTGCGGTCTAACTTTGATATTTTTATACAAATTCAGTTGAGTTTGCATTTGGCGAAAATTAGGTACAAAAGGGGCATCAGATTCACGGCTGTTTAAATTTTTCACTTCTGCCTCTAGTGCTTTAGTTCCTCTGGTATACATCAAACTTGGATCAGTTACATTTCTTACATCACTAGCAACATTGCTACTCCCTTGGGCGGTAACCTGTGCATTTACCTCCATTGAATTGGCAATATTAATCGCTTCCTTTAATTGCACAAGCCTATCCATACGCTCTTCTTTAGCAACTTGCTTGGCCAAGTCCAGTTTTAATTCCAAATCGTGAATGACGCTTACAGTTTGGCTTTGCACAATCCGGGTAAGCGCGTTGCTAGTGTTTTCTTTAACTAAAGCGATATAATTTTTCAGCCATATCACTGCCTGCGCTGGATTTTGACTGCGGACAATAACCATATATTTGGTCGGCATAGATTTAGGGATTTCCTGGATAATAAATTTCTTATTAAATTGATTAAACAGCGCATCTTTTGAGACTTTTTTGCCAGAAGCATCCGGGAGAGAAGGCAACCAAACTTTATTAAAAAAACGTCTTTTAGTTGACTCGGAAAGCAGATTTTGCGAGAAGACATCATAAACATCGCTCACTTTGAAGACAGGTAAGGGTAAGCTCTCTATGTTGGTTCGGCCGTAATTAAGAGCCGCGATGTCATCAATATTGGGTGGCAGGAGATATGCCTTGGCTTCATAAGTAGGTTTTGCAATCTGGAGATACGCTATACCAATCGCGGTACATAAGCAGGTGACCAGAATTATCAGCCATTTTTGCCGCCATAAGATGGCTAGTAACTGGACTAAATCTATCTCGTCTTTAGCTGATGTTGTTGATTGCCGAACCTCCACACCTACTCCTTGTAACATTCTAATTTAATGGGCTAGCTTGAAAACGCGATATTATCACTCGCAAGACATTTTGCAAGGCTTTTACAAGAGACTTCCTTCAACTACCTCACCACAAAACTCAGGCACCAAATTCTTGAGAAGAACCAGCAATTCATCGTCTTGATGAGTAGTACATGCGGTATTCAACATTCGCATGGCTTGGGTCAGTTCCTGCCAATCAATCTGGCGGAACTTGGCTTTAAACAGTTTTTCATGCTCGGTTTGCACTAATTGCTCAGAAGCATGAAACAGCTCTTCAAACAATTTTTCGCCTGGGCGCAGACCGGTGTATTGGATAGCAATATCTTTGCCTGGCTCTTTACCGGCTAAACGAATCATTTGTTCGGCAAGATAACTTATTTTTATCGGCTCCCCCATATCCAATACAAATATTTCACCACCTGTGCCACTGATCATGGCCTGTAAAATTAACTGGCTAGCTTCTGGAATCGTCATGAAATAGCGTTGGATATCAGGATGGGTTACGGTTAGCGGCCCACCATTTTGTAATTGCTTTTGAAACAAGGGCACTACACTGCCGACAGACCCCAGCACATTGCCAAAGCGCACGGTGATAAATTGAGTATCGACGCGCGCATTCATATTCTGACAATAAATTTCAGCTACCCGTTTGGTAGTCCCCATCACATTGGTTGGGTTTACGGCTTTATCGGTAGAGATCAGGACAAACTTATCCACCCCATGTGCCACGCTAGTTTCGGCAACAATTTGGGTGCCAATAACATTATTATGCACCGCTACTCTTATCTGCTCTTCAAGCATAGGCACGTGTTTGAATGCAGCCGCATGGAACACAATTTCGGGCTTGGTCAATAGCCATAGATGGTTTACCGCGACCGCATCCGTCACGCTCACCAGGGCCAAGCTTATTTCTATGTGCGGGAAGCGTGCTTTAAGTTCAAGTTCAATTTTATAAAGGTTGTATTCATTGTTATCCAGGACAACCAGCTTTTTAGGACCTAAAACCATAATCTGCCGGCATAACTCAGAACCAATCGATCCGCCCCCTCCAGTCACCAAAACACATTTATCCTGGATATTAGCCGCAATTTTTTCCCAGTTTAGCTCCACCTGATCACGACCTAACAAATCTTCAATATTTACGTCCCGCAGGGCATTAACTTGCACCCGGCCTGAAACAAGCGCCTGTAAACTGGGCAATGTGCGAAAAGGAATATTGCAATCTTCGCAATAATTAACAATGCGACGCATAGTGGCTGAACGCACGGAGGGGATGGCAATAAAAATCAACTCGATCTGATGTTCAGCCACTAAATCGGCTAACTGGCGGATAGTACCGAGCACACGCACTCCGTGCACGTCCAAGCCACGTTTACTCTGATTGTCATCCACCAAACCAACCACTTGGTAAGAATGAGTACGCTTTAAATCGCGAATTAATCCTTCGCCGGCATGGCCTGCACCAATAATCAACACGCGCTTTACGGTACCTGATTCGCCCTGTTTGTTGCGCTTGTCCCAATACGTTCTAACGCTTAAACGAGCACCACATAGCAAGGTAATCAAAATAATGCCATACAAGGGTAAAACCGAGCGCGGAATATGGGGCAGTAACGACGTTAGGTAAAACATGGGAATAACCAAAATTGCGGCGCAAATAACCGCACGCAAAATTCTAACCACATCATTGAGTGACGAAAACCGCCAAAGTCCGCGATATACTTTAAAATGATAGTAACAAGCCACCTGGACTACCGTCAGGATAGACAAGGCAGTTAACGAATAGCTTGAGACCAGGCTGGTGGGGAAAGGTTGCATGTTGTACCGCAACCAATAGGCACAATACCAGGCTACCGGGATAGAAAACATGTCAAACAACACGACAGGTAATTTGGAATAGACTTTTTGCAAATAGAGACGCAATTGTTCCATATTAAATTAGGTCCTTACAACACAATGCTGCATCTTACTACAGCTTTTATTCTACAGGGTAAAATTTCTTCATTGCCGGAGCTATTGTGCACTCACCGATTCAAGATTGTTCATGACCTCATCAAGTGCTGTGCAGATTTTTTTCTGATCAGCGATCGTTAAATAAGGATGCATAGGCAAGCTCATCACCTGGCGGGCAGCAGTCTCAGTATGCGAGAATGAGGGTAAGCCGGGGTAGAGTGCTTTTAGAATCGGCTGTTCATGTAGGCCTAAGGGGTAATGCACCGCGGTTGGAATACCTCGTTTTTGTAATTCTTGCTGCACTAAATCACGGTCTGCTACTTCTATCGTATATTGGGCATACACACTGACATTATCTGCTTTGATCGCAGGCTTTTTGACCCTTGCCGGCAACATGTGTTGATAGCGGTCAGCCACTTGCTGGCGTAACTCAATCTCTTCCGGGAAAATAACCATTTTTTCTAACAAAAATGCAGCTTGCATGGTATCCAAACGGCCATTAATGCCCAGGCGCGTGTGATAATAACGTTTGGATTGGCCGTGGGTGCGAATTTCATTCATTCGTTGTGCCAGCTCAGCATCATTGGTGAAGCAAGCGCCGCCATCGCCGTAACATCCCAATGGTTTTGAGGGGAAAAAGCTGGTGCAACCAATCGTCGTTAAGCCACATGATTGCTGGCCTTGATAAGTGGCCCCAAAACTTTGAGCACCGTCTTCAATCACTGGTAATTTATGTTTCTTGGCTATTGCATTAATTTCATCAAAATCAGCACATTGGCCATACATG
>Ga0105053_10005333_pt1 | contig 18317 bp, 4 predicted proteins | sample BON01_FD_78093 | JGI IMG/M metagenome (GOLD analysis project Ga0105053, IMG submission 78093) | Freshwater microbial communities from Lake Bonney liftoff mats and glacier meltwater in Antarctica - BON-01 | ecosystem: Environmental > Aquatic > Freshwater > Ice > Glacier meltwater | place: Lake...
GGCCGGCGCCTGGCGGCGGGGGTGGGCGGGGGCGGGGGGGGTGGGGGGGGGGGGGGGGGGGGGGGGGGGGGGGGGGGGGGGGGGGGGGGGGGGGGGGGGGGGGGGGGGGCCGCGAGTGGTGCCGCTGTCGGTCGCACGCGTTGTGTCACCGCAGCAGCATCGTTTGTGCTCGCCTCGCTGCTCTCACGACGCCCGCTCTCCTCCCCACCCATAACACCCCCCCCTCCCACGACCGCAACACACAAAACCGCTACAGCTACTGCGGCTTCTGCCAAGAGGCCTGCCCGGTCGACGCCATTGTCGAGGGGCCCAACTTTGAGTTCTCGACCGAGACGCGCGAGGAGCTGCTCGCCGACAAGCAGAAGCTGCTGGCCAACGGGGACCGGTGGGAGGCCGAGGTGTCGGCCAACCTGCGGCAGGAGGCGATGTACCGCTGAGGGGGCGGGCGGGCGGGGGGACGTCGGCGGGGTGCGGCGCGCGGGCGGGAGGCGATTGCGACCGGTGCGACGGGGGGGGCGAGAGATTCGGAGGGGCGTGCTGCAGAGGCGACCCAAACGACGCAATGTCGCTACCATTGAGAGACGTAATGAACGAATGCGACAAACACACAGATGCAACGCACGCTCGCCGCTCGTCGTCCCGCCTATGGTCGTGATTTGCGGCACCCTCGCGCGAGATGGCGTCGGACCGTCGTCCGCGCGCCGTCGTCGTCCGCGCGCTCCATCGTCCCCCGCAGTCCCGCTCAGCCTTCGAACGCGCGGAGGCGGCGGCGGCACCAATCCTGCTCACACGCGCAAAAGCGGCTCGCGCTGTTAATGCCGTGATCACACTAGTCTTGAACACATCAAACTCATCCATCGCGTACGACCGGTCCGCTCCCGGGAACAATCGAGAAAAGCACCGCCGACACAAACACACCGCGGGATCACGAAACACGTTTTTTGTTCGCGCGCGCGCCCGCGCCTGTCATCCCGAGCGGGGCCCGTCCCCCTCCCACAGCACGCGGCCGACGGTCACCTGAAATGATCCTTGCGCAGACGCGCGGCTGCGCAGCAGCATCAGCAGCAGCGGCGGCCGCCGGCCACCGCAAGCCGCCGCCGCCGCGGACGGCCGCCGCGGCCGCCGCCGGCCGCCGCTTCGTCGCCGCCGCCCCTTCACCGGCGGCCGGCCAGCAGCACCAGCGGTCCCCGCTCGCCGTCGCCACACCGGCCCTGGCCGCGCTCGGCAAGTGTCACCCCCGCCTCATGGCGCACCGCCCCACCGCCTCCGCCGCCGCCGCCGCCCCCGCCGCCGCCGCCGCCGCCAACACGGCCGCCGCCGCCGCCGCCTCCGCCGACAGTGCCGCCGCCGCCACCAATAGTCGCGTCAGCGCGACGGGCCAGCCCCGCACCGCCGTGCTCGGCGTGCTCGGTGGCGGGCAGCTCGGCCGCATGATGGCCCTCGCCGCGGCCAACATGGGCGTGGCCGTGCGCTGCCTCGACCCCACCCCGGGCGCCCCGGCCTCGGTCGCCGCGCGCCAGACCGTCGGCTCGTTCCGCGACCCCTCCGACGTCGCCGCCTTTGCCGCCGCCGGCGTCGACGTGCTGACCGTGGAGATCGAGCACGTGGACGCCGGGGCCCTGGCCGAGGCCGCGCGCGCGTCGGGCGCGGACGTCGAGCCCACGCCCGCGACGGTGGCCCTGGTGCAGGACAAGTACGCGCAGAAGGAGCACTTTAAGAAGGCCGGCGTGCCCGTGGCGGAGCAGGTCGACGTGCCCGACGCGGCGGCGCTGGCGGCGGCGGGCGCGCGGCTGCGTTACCCCTTTATGCTCAAGGCCAAGCGGTGAGGGAGAGTGCTCGAGAGCCAAGAGCTAAAGAGCCTGGAAGAGAGAGGGGACTGTTTGTTTTTGGCGTTGCGTGGGGATGTGTGTTTTTGATCGGGCTTGGGCAAAAAGACGGATGGGTTGCTTTCGTCTCTTGTCGCCGCGCCGCCCCCGCCCCCCCCGGCGCTCAGCGCCCGCCCCTTCTTCTCCCTCCCCGTCAAACGTCCAACCTGACCCCCCCTCCACCCCAAAACAACAAACAATCCTTCAAACAGCCTCGCCTACGACGGCCGCGGCAACTACGTCGTCAAGTGCGCCCAGGACGCCGGCGCGGGCGCCGAGGCCCTCGGCGGCCTCGGCGGCGGCGACGGCGACGACGGCGGCGGCGGCGGCCGCCTGTACGCCGAGCGCTGGGCGCCCTTTTCCAAAGAGCTGGCCGTCATGGTCGTGCGCGACCGGTCCGGGCGCACGGTCGCCTACCCCGTGACCGAGACCGTGCACCGCGACAGCATCCTGTGGGTGACCGAGTCCCCCGCCGACGTGCCGCGCGGGACGCGCGAGCGCGCCGCTGCCGTCGCGCGCAAGGCGGTCGGCGCGCTGGACGGCGCCGGCGTGTTTGGCGTCGAGCTCTTTCTCATGCCGGACGGCTCGCTGCTGCTCAACGAGGTCGCGCCGCGGCCGCACAACAGCGGGCACTACACCATGGACGCGTGCGCCACGTCGCAGTTCGAGAACCACGTGCGCGCGGTGCTCGGGTGGCCGCTGGGCGACGCGTCGCTCATAGGCAGCGGCGGCGGCGACGCGGACGGCGACGGCGGCGCGGACGGCGGCGGCGGCGGCGGCGGCACCGGAACGACGGCGCTGATGCTAAACCTGGTGGGCGAGGCCGACGGCGACGAGGGCACCCGCCAGGCGCACGCGCGCATGGCCGCCGCCTACGCCACGCCCGGGTGCAGCGTCCACTGGTACGGCAAGGACGACGGCGGCAGCGCCGGCATGCGCGCGGGCCGCAAGGTCGGCCACATCAACGTCGTCGGCTCGTCGCGCGGCCAGGCGCGCGCGCGCCTCGCCGCCGTCGACGCCGCCGCGGCCGCCGCGCTCGCCGCGACCGCGACCGCCCCCGCCCCTTCCCCCTCCTCCTCCGCCCCAAAGCCCCTCGTCGGCATCATCATGGGCTCCGACTCGGACCTGCCCACCATGTCGGCCGCCGCCGAGTCCCTCGAGTTACTGGATATCGCCTACGAGGTGACGATCGTCTCGGCGCACCGGACGCCCGACCGCATGCTCGACTATGCGCGGTCGGCGGCCGCCCGCGGCCTGCGCGTGATCGTGGCGGGGGCGGGCGGTGCCGCCCACCTCCCAGGGATGGTCGCGGCGCTGACGCCGCTGCCCGTGGTGGGGGTGCCGGTCTTGCCCGCGGGGGCGCACTTGGGCGGGGTGGACGCCTTGCTGAGCATCTGCCAGATGCCAAAGGGGGTGCCCGTGGCGACGGTGGCGATCGGCAACGCCGCCAACGCGGGCCTGCTGGCGGCGCGGATCGTGGGGTCGGCGGACCCGGCGGTCCTGGCGCGGGTGGCGGCGCACCAGGAGGGGATGCGGAGCGCGGTGGCGGGCAAGGCGGAGGAGCTGGAGAGGGGCGGGTGGAAGGCGTACCTGGGGAAGGAGTGAGAGAGACCACTTGTTTTTTTGTGGATCCTGGAACCTGTGTCTTGGTTTTTTGACGGGAGCGAGGGGGAGAGGACGAGAACTGCGGGCGGCGGCGGCGGCGGCGCGCGTCTCGGGCGCCCGCGACCTTTCGCTCTTTACTTTTTGACTGGTTCTTTTCGCGATAACATCGTATTGGCTTCCAGCCCGGCTTGTTCCTCTAGTACATTTGATTATCGAGGCCCTTGGATGAACGGAAAAAAGAGAGACGACGGGCGCGAGCGCGAGCGTCCGTGGGCGACAGCGGAACTACGCGCGCGCGAGCATGTCGGCGACCGGCGGCCGACGGCGGCGCGACGCGCCGAAGGCAATCGTGGTGTGATCAAGGAGCGCGCGCCCCTGCCTCCTTGCGCATGCACACGCTTCATACTCATAGATCACCGCATTAGTAGGCATCCCGTGCACGACATCACCCGCGCGATTGCTCCTTGCAAAAGTCGGCGGAGACGCCCTGCTTCCTCCCCCCCTCTCCCATACGCCGATAGAACCAAACGAACGAGCAAAAGGGGGCGCCACACCAACCATGTCGGTGCTCCCGCGCAAGGAGGTCACCACCTGCTCGGTGGTGTCCGTGCGCTTCGGCGTGCTGACCGACGACGAGGTGCGACCACGATCGGCCGCCGATACTCCCCCCTCTCCCTCCCCTCCCCCGCCCTCACACGATCCAATCCCGCGCCCCCCCTCGGCCCCCCCGCCCCATCCCAACAGGTCCGCAAGCTCAGCGTCAAGCGCATCACCAGCCCCGTCACATTCGACAACATGGGCCACCCCGTGCCCGACGGCCTGTACGACCCGGCGATGGGACCCACGGGCGCGGGGCCCGCGCCGTGCGCCACGTGCGGCCTGCCCGGCGCGGCGTGCCCCGGGCACTTTGGGCACGTGGAGCTGCCCGTGCCCGTGTACAACCCACTGCTGTTTGGGTGGGTCGTTTCTGTCTTTGAGTGGGGGTGGCGATGGTGGGGATTGTCGTTTGTGTTCGGTCGTATATTTGCGGAGGAGGATGAAAACAGGGCGGGGTCGGCGGCGCGGCAGTCGCCGCGGCGGCCCTCACCTCGCCCCACGCTTTCCGCTTTCCGAGAAACAAAAATCGCTCAAACACACCAAACGTCCTCGCCTCGGACAACCACGCACAAACAACAACACAACAGCACCCTTTACAAGCTGACGCGCCACCTGTGTTGGAACTGCCACCACTTCAAGATGGCGCGCGCCGACGTCCTGCGCTTCCAGCGCCGCCTCGACGCGCTCGCGCGCGGCGACGTGGCCGCCGCCCTGGCCGCGGCCGGCAGCGGCGGCGGCGGCGCGGCCGGCGGCGGCGCGTCGGCCGGCCGCGAGCTCGCGCTCGAGCTCGGGCAGGCCGAGGCCGCCGCCGCCGCCAGGGACCCGGCCGCCGCGGCCGTCGCGGCCGCGCGCGAGCGCGAGTCCAAGCGCGCCAAGCGCCGCGAGCGCGTCGAGGGGCCGGGCGCCTCGTCCCGCGGCGGCGGCGGCCGCAGCAACGCCCAGCGCACCACCGTGCACGTCCAGGAGGCGCTGCGCGACGCGGTTGCCGAGCTGTTTGCGCGCATGCCCAAGTCGCGGTGCGCCAACTGCGGCGCGCACAACCCCACCGTGCGCAAGCAGGGGCACACGCGCCTGTTCCGCGTGTTCCCGACGGCCAAGGCCGTGATCGCCAACCGCATGCGCGGCTTGGAGCTCGGCAGCGAGCCGGCGGCGGCGGCGGCAGGCCTGGGCAACGGCGGCGGCGGCGGCGGCGCGGACGGCGGCGGCGGCAACGCGGACGGCGCCGGCGCGTGGATGCCGCCGACCGTCGCCGAGCTCGAGCGCGAGGTGGACGCGGCTGCGGGCGCGGCGCGGGAGCAGGCGGCCGGGCGCAAGCGCCGGCGCGAGCGCGAGGAGCGCGACGCGGCGGCGCTCGGCGGCGGCGACGGCAAAGAGGGCGACGCCGCCGACGCCGCCGCCGACGAGGGCGACGACAGCGACGGCGACGAGTCGGGCTCGAGCGACGAGGACGGTGGCGGCGGCGAGCCTGAAGAGCACAGCGCCGACACGGCCGCGCGCAAGGCGGCCGAGGCCATCAGCGACGTCAGCGACGAGGGCGGCAAGAGGCTGGGCGAGGCGTGCGACGCGCGCGGCAAGAAGAGGACAAAGGGCAAAGGGGGCACCGCGGGCGACGCGGCCGGCGGCCCGCTCGCCGACGACGCCGCGTCCGCCGCCGCCGCCGCCGCCGCCGCGCGCGCCGGCAAGCGCCGCGCCGTCTCCGGCCCCGACGACGCCGTCTACGCGCGCGTCGACCTGCGCGCGCGCTACCTCCCTCCCGACGTCGTCGAGGACGCCGTCCGCCGCCTGTGCCGCAACGAGTCGGCGCTGCTGCGATTCGTGTACGGCGCCGAGCTCGGCTCTGCGGCGGCGCTGGCCGAGTCCGCGGGCGCGAGCGGCCCCGACGGCGTGCGCCGCTACGCCCGGGCGTCCGGCGGCGCGCGCGCGGCCGCGGCCGAAGCGGTCCTGCGCGCGACCCTGGGGGCGGGCGGGCGCGGGGTCGAGGCGCTGGCCGCCGCCGCCGCCGCCGAGCCGGGCGGCGGCGGGCTGCACCGCGCCTTTTTCCTGCGGGCGCTGGCGGTGGCGCCCAACCGCTTCCGCCCGCCGTCGGTGCTGGGCGAGCAGCGGTTCGAGCACGCGCAGAACGTGGTGCTCGCGCGGGTGATCAACGCCGCCCTCTCGCTGCAGTCGTCGAGCGAGGCGCTGCGCCAGATGGCCGGCGGCGGCGCGGCCGCGGCCGCCGCCCCTGCCCCCCCTGGGGTTGGCGACGACGACGCCCCGGCCGCGGCCGCCACCGCCGCCGCGCTCGCCGCGCTCGCCGACGCCGACGCCGCCGTGCGCGCCTCGGAGCTCCAGCGCTTCGCCTCGGCCTGCCTGCGCCTCCAGAACGAGGTCAACGCCCTGATCGACTCGACCACCGCCGAGAACGCCGAGCAGCCCGGCATCCGCCAGCAGCTCGAGAAGAAGGAGGGGCTTTTCCGCAAAAACATGATGGGCAAGCGCGTCAACTTTGCGGCGCGCTCGGTCATCTCGCCCGACCCCTACATCGGCACGGGCGAGATCGGCGTGCCGCCCTACTTCGCGCAGCGCCTGTCCTTCCCCGAGCCCGTGACGCCGTGGAACGCGGCGCGCCTGCGCGAGCTGGTGGTCACGGGCGCGGAGGGGTACCCGGGCGCGCTGGCCGTCGAGGACGAGCGCGGGCGCGTCGTCTCGCTGGCGGGCATGCCGCGCGCGCGGCGCGAGGCGGTCGCCAAGACGCTGCTGACCGGGTTTCCCGCCCCGCCCGTGGGCCTCGGCGGCGGCGCTGGCGCTGCCGGCGCATCCTCCCCTGCCCCCGCGCTGAGCCTGCGCGCGCGCCGCGCCGCGGCCGCCGCCGCCGCGACAGGCGCGGGCGGCGCGGCGGGCGGCCCGGCCGGCGCAGCGGGCGCAGGCGGCTCGGGCGCCCGCGGCAAGGTCGTCTACCGCCACCTGGCCGACGGCGACCTGCTCCTCACCAACCGCCAGCCAACTTTACACAAACCGGGCATGATGGCCCACACCGCGCGCGTCCTGCGCGGCGAGCGCACCATCCGGATGCACTACGCCAACTGCGCCACCTTCAACGCCGACTTTGACGGAGACGAGATCAACCTGCATTTGCCGCAGGACCAGTACGGCCGCGCCGAGGGGTACGGCGTGGTGGCGGCGGCGCGGCAGTTCACCGTGCCGACGGACGGCAAGCCCGTGCGGGGATTGATCCAGGACCACGTGGTCGCGGCGGTGCTGATCACGTGCCGCGACGCCTTTTTCGGGCGCGCCCGCTTCTCGCAGCTGCTGTGGGCGGCGAGCTCTGCGTGGCGGCCGGGCAACGACGTGTCGCGCGGGCAGCCGGCGGACCTGCACCTGCCCGTGCCCGCCGTGCTCAAGCCGCGGCCCCTGTGGACGGGCAAGCAGCTGCTGTCGGCGGTCGTGCGCGCGGTGCTGACCGCGTCGGCGTCTGGTGCTGGTGGCGGCGTCGGCGGCATCGGTGGCGGCGGCGGCGGCGGCGGCGGCATCGGCGGCGGCTCGCCCGGCAGCGCCTCCACGGCGCCGCCGCGCCCGCCCGCCGAGCTCTCGTTCAGCAGCGCCTGCAAGGTCCCCTCCGAGTACTGGGGCGGCGACGCGTCGGGCGAGGGCGAGCTCCTCTTCCACCGCGGCGAGCTCCTCGCGGGCTGCTTCGACAAGGCGCAGTACGGAAAGCACGGCCTCGTGCACGCCGTGCAGGAGCTCTGCGGCGACCACGCCGCCGACGCGCTGCTCAACGCGCTGAGCCGCCTCTTCACGCACCACCTGCAGTGGCACGGCTTCACGTGCGGCATGGACGACCTGGTGCTGGTGGCGGGGGCCGAGGCCGAGCGCGCAAGGTTGCTGGCCGGGGCCGAGGGCGCGGCGTGGCGCGCGTCGGCCGAGCTGGCGCACGCGGGCGACGCGCGCGGCGGCGGCGGCTCGGCGCTGGCGGCGCCGCCGTTTGACGCGCGCTCGCCGCGGGAGCGCGCCGCGGCCGCGCGCGGCCTGGCCTCGCGCTACGCCTCCAACCGCGAGGCCGCCGGCGCCGCGCACGACCGCCGCGTCACCGCCGCCATGCACCCGCTCGCGAGCGACGTCGTGCGCGCGTGCCTCCCCCGCGGGCAGCGCAAGCCGTTCCCAGGCAACTGCTTCTCGCTGATGACGGTTTCCGGCGCCAAGGGCTCGCTGGTCAACTTTTCGCAGATCGCCTGCCTCCTCGGGCAGCAGGAGCTCGAGGGGCGGCGCGTCCCCCGCACGGCAACCGGCACCACCTTGCCCTGCTTCTCGCCCTACGACGGCGGCGCGCGGGCGGGCGGGTTCGTGGGCGACCGCTTCCTGACGGGCCTGCGCCCTCAGGAGTACTACTTCCACTGCATGGCCGGGCGCGAGGGCTTGGTGGATACCGCCGTCAAGACGTCGCGGAGCGGATACCTGCAGCGCTGCCTGGTGAAGAACCTGGAGGCCCTGCGCGTGGCGTACGACGGGACCGTGCGCGACGACTGCGACGGCAGCGTGGTGCAGTTCCTGTACGGGGAGGACGGCCTCGACGTGACGCGCGTGTCGTACCTGCGGCAGTTTGCCTTCTCGGCGCGCAACGCCGGCGCGGCGGCGGCCGGCGTGTCCGGCGGCGACCCCGCGGCGGCGGCGCTGCTGATGCTCGGGCCCGCGGCGGCGGGCGGGGGCGCGGCGCCGCTGGCGGCGGCCGACGCGGCCGTCGCGCGCGCCCTGGCCGAGCGGCGGGCGGCGCTCGCGGCCGAGGCGGCGGGCGGCAACGCCAGCGGCGGCGGCGGCAAAAAGGGCGAGAAGAGCAAGGCGGAGAGCAAGAAAGCGGGCGGCGGCGGCGGCGGCGGCGGCGCGTCGCGGCTGCCCGTGTCGGCGCGTTTCTGGTCGAGCGCGCTGGGCGCCACGAGCGAGGCGTTCAGCGACGCGCTCGAGGCCTACTGCGCGTCCAACCCGGACGGGCTGCTCAGTTTGCGCGAGGCGGCGGAGGAGGAGGAGCAGCAGGACGGCGGCAAGGGCAGCAGCGGCGGCGGCGGCAAAAAGCGCGCCAAGGCCGGCGCCGCTGGCGGCGCCGCCGCCCCGGTCGCCCCGACCCCCGCCGCCTTCGCCCGCCTCATGCGCCTCAAGTACATGCAGTGCCTCGCCGAGCCGGGCGAATCCGTCGGCGTCCTCGCCGCCCAGTCCGTCGGCGAGCCAAGCACGCAGATGACGCTCAACACGTTCCACATGGCGGGCAGGGGGGAGGCCAACGTGACGCTAGGCATTCCCCGGCTGCGCGAGATTCTGATGACGGCGGCCGCGCGCATCAAGACGCCCACCATGACCCTGCCGCTGCGCGCCGGCCTCGGTCCGGACGACGCGGCGCGCCTGGCCGCGCGCATGCGGCGCCTGCGGCTGGCCGAGTGCCTGAAGGGCTGCTCGGTCGCCGAGACGCCCGTCGCGCGCACGGCGGACGGCGGGTACGGCCGCGCGTACCGCGCGCGGCTCGACTTGCACGCGCCGTCGGCCTACCCACGCGAGGCCGGCGCCACGTGGGAGGCCCTGTCGGAGGCGCTCCGGGGCCCCTTCTGCGCGCGGCTCAAGGCCGAGGTGGCGCGGGCCATGCGGCGCGCGGGCGGGGGCGGGATGGCGTCGGTGCCGCTGGCCGCGGGCGGCGCGGGGGACGATGAGGGAGGAGGGGTCGGCGGCGGGAAGGGCGAGGGCGAGGAGGACGACGACGACGACGGGGCGGCCGAGCGCGCGCGCCGCGGCCGCGCGGCCGCGGACGCCGCGCGCCGCGGGGCCGACGCCGACGACGACGACGCCGACGTGGACGACGACGACGACGACGGGGCCGGCGCGCGGCGCGGCAAGGGCGGCGGCGGCGGCAAGGGCGACGGCGGCAAGGGTGGCGGCAGCGGCGCCGGCGAGGAGGACGAGGAGGCCGAGGGAAAGCTTCGCTTCTGCGGCGGGCGCGGCGAGGCGGCCACGTACGACGACGGCGACGCGGACGACGCCGAGGCGCGGCGGCAGGCGGAGCGCGAGTCGCGGCGCCTGCGCGGCAGCGGCGAGGGGTCGGACGACGCGGGCGACGACGCCGGCGACGACAAGGGCACGGACGAGGAGGAGGAGGAGCAGGAGGAGCAGGCGGAGGAACAGGAGGAGGAGGAGGGCAACAAGTGGAAGAAGAAGAGCAGCGGCAGGGAAAAGACGGCCGGCGGCAAGAAAGCGGCGGCGTCGGCAACGGCGCCCCGCAAAAAGGCCGCCGCCTCTTCCTCGGCCGTGTCCTCCTCCTCCTCGGTCCCGGGCCTCGTCGTCGCCCTCGACCCGGCCGCCCGCCGCTGCGAGGTCTCGCTCGCGCTGCCCCTGGGCGCGCCCAAGCTGCTCATGCTGGGCCTGGTCGAGCGCGCGGCCGCCGACACGGTCGTCCGCTGCACCCCTGGAGTCGAGCGCGTGCACGTGCTCGAGCCCGCCCCCCGCCGCGAGGGCGCGCGGCATGGGGATGACAAGGACGACGTGCGCCAGCGCGTGCAGACCGAGGGCGTCAGCTTCGCCGACGGGTGCTGGGCGCAGGCCGACCTCGTCGACGTCGACGCCGCCACCAGCAACGACGTCGCGGCCGTGCTGTCCGCGTACGGCGTCGAGGCGGCGCGCGCGACGCTGCTGCGCGAGGCGCGCGCCGTGTTCGCGGCCTACGGCATCGGCGTGGACGCGCGGCACCTGTCCCTGCTGGCCGACTTCATGACGCACCAGGGCGGCTACCGCGCGTGCAACCGCCTCGGCATCGACAGCTCGGCGTCGCCGCTGCTGAAAATGTCGTTCGAGACGGCGGCGCACTTCTTGACAGAGGCGGCGCTGCGGGGGGAGGAGGACCGGCTGGCGTCGCCGGCGGCGCGGCTGGTGCTGGGGCAGCCCGTGCGGGCGGGCACGGGCGCGTGCGACGTGCTGATGCAGGTGTAGGCTTTATGGGTCGGTTGTTTTCTTCTCTCTGCTCTTTTTTGCGGGGGGGCGCCGCACCTACAAAGCGCTGGCGTTTGTTCGCGCCTCCCTCGCGCGCTCGCGCCGCCTCCCTTGTTACTCGTAAATCTTTTCGGACCAGGCGAATATCCTGGCACGTGGCGACAGGAGTGGACGTGCACGTTCTTCTTGCGAGAGCGAGAGAGAACCCAACATGACGATCAACAACAACAACAGCCCAGACGACACGAGCGAAGAGGGGAATTGCGCCGTTGGCGACGGGAAAATTGCCGCCGCCGCCCGGTTCACCGCGCACGAGTCACGCCCCGCGCGTCATCGCTCGAGTAAAAGTCCGTTCGGTTGCCCTGGTGCCGTGTCGTGATGCGGCGTCGCGCTGTGATCGGCCAGATGTGATGCTTTGACTCTCGCCAACACCCCCTCTTGGTCGCGGGGCGTCCGGAGCGAGTGCGGCGAGATCCTCCTTCGCCGTCGATGAGTCGTCCCCTCCTCCTCCCTCTGTCGAGCCCCCTGTTTTCGTTCGAGGTTTTTACATGAGTGCAGGAGCGACCTGCGCACATGCGAGTCTTTCTTACCTCTCTTCACCAGGGAACAACATCCCCCTCCTTCTTGGAAAACCCGCATTCTTCGGCGGGCTCGAAAAACACAACTCGCAAACAATCAAAAAAACTTGCTCCTCCTTTTCCTCTTCCTCCGCCCCTTGCTCGCGGACGCCTGCGTGGACGCGTGCGGTCGCCTGCTGCTACATCCCAGACGATTGCCGCGAACCCCCGCGTCTGTCCCTTTGGACACGCGGGGGTCGTCTCTCCTCCTCCTCCCTCTGTCCTCCTCCTCCCCCCCCGATCAAGGGGCCTCCTCCGCCGCTTGCCCTCCGGCGATCCCCCTCCCCCCTTTCCTCCCCTCCGCCCCCTCCTCCGAACACGATGGACGAGAACGCGCTCCGCCAGCTGTTCCTCATGGACCAGGCGGTGCTCGCGAACGAGCACCACCACCAGCAGCAGCTCGCGCCGCTGCAGCCGCACGGCGTCGGCGACGCGCCGACGACGTTTGGCGCCGGCGCCGACGGCGCGGCGTCGTCGGCCTACGGCGATGACGGCCTCTCGGCCGCCGCCGGCGGCGCCCACCAGCGCGGCCTCGTCGGGTGGGGCGGCCAGGCGCCGCCCGAGCAGGCGCAGGGCTTCCGCGTCCCCTGGTTCGGGCGCAGCACCGCGCGCAAGCCAAGCAGCCGCCCGCAGCAGCAGCCGCAGCAGAAGGGCAGCGGCGGCCAACGCGGCAGCGTCGACGGCGGCCCGCTGCCGCCGCCGCCCCCGCCGCTGCCGCCGCAGATGGCCGCAGCCAGCGCCAGCGCCAGCGCCAGCGCCAGCGCCGCCAGCACCACCCTGGCGATGCTGAGCGGCTACCAGCTCGGGCCGCAGCAGCAGCAGCTCCTGCTGCAGCAGCTGGCCCAGACGCAGCAACAGGTGCAGCAGCAGCAGCAGACGCAGCAGCAGCAGCAGCAGCAGCAGCAGCAGCAGCAGCAGCAGCAGCAGCAGCAGCAGCAGCAGCAGCAGCAGCAGGTGGCGGCGGCGCTCTTTCTGCAGCACCAGCAGCTGTCGCAGCAGCTGGCCGCGGCCGTGCAGCAGGCGTCGTCGGCGATGCCCTCGCTCCACCACCAGCAGCTCCAGCAGCAGCTGCACCAGCAGGCGCAGCACCAGCACCAGCAGCAGCAGCAGCTACCGCTGTCGTCGTCGCCGGCCGTCTCGTTGTCCGCGGCCGCCGCCGCCGCGCTCGCCGCCGCCGCCGGCCTCGCGCCCGGCGGCGGCGGCGGCGGCGGCAACCAGCACCCGCCGCCGCCGCCGCCGCCGCCGCCGCCGCCCCAGCTCGGCCGCGCCCCCGCCGCGCCCCCCGCCCCCGAGTCCTGCGCCCTCTCGGTCGAGGAGTGCGTCGCCCTCGTGCGCCGCCTGCCGCCGAGCGAGCCCTTGCCCGAGCGCCTGCGGCAGGCGCTCCGCTCGCTCGACAGCCGCGCCGCCGCGCTGCTTCTCAAGGACCTGTCGCGCGCGGGGCACGAGCAGCGCGCTTCGGAGCTCTTCGACTGGCTGCGCGCCCTCCCTCCCGGCCACCCGCTGCGCGCCCTGTGCGACGTGTACACCTACACCGCCATGGTCAGCCTCTGCGTCTACGAGCAGGCCGCCGACCGCGCGTCCGAGCTCGTCGCCGAGATGCGCGGCCGCGGCGTCGAGCGCAACGTGCACACCTACACCGCCTTGATGAACGTGATGATCAAGTGCGGACGCATGCCCGCGGCCCTCGACGTGTTCCGCGCCATGCAGCGCGACGGTTGCGCGCCAAACGTGGTCACGTACAACACCCTCGTCGACGTGTACGGAAAACTGGGCATGTGGGAGGCGGCGCTCGCCGTGGTGCCCGCCATGCGCGCCGCGGGGGTCCAGCCCGTCCTGCGCACGTACAACACCCTCGTGATCGCGTGCAACATGTGCAGCCGCCCGCGCGAGGCCCTGGCCGCCTACGCCGAGATGTCGGCCGCGGGGTTTGCGCCGAACTCGACCACCTACAACGCCCTGATTGGCGCCTATGGAAAGCTCGGGCAGCTCGACCGGGTGCTGGAAGTCTACCAAGACATGGTCTGGCGGGGACTGGAGCGCAGCGTGATCACCTACTCGTCGCTCATCGGCGCGTGCGAGCGCGCGGGGCGCTGGGAGACGGCCCTGCGCCTGTTTGGCGAGATGCAGCGGGACGGGTGCGCGCCAAACGCGGCGACGTACAACTCGCTGATCGCCGCCTGCGGGCAGGGGCGCCAGTGGGAGCGCGCGCGCGCCGTGTTTCGCCGCATGCAGGCGCAGGGGTGCCCGCCCGACGTGGTCACCTACACCGCCCTGATCGGCGCCCTGGAGCGCGGCGGGCAGTGGCCCCTGGCCCTGGCCGCGCTCGACTCGATGCGCGCGGCGGGCGTCCGGCCCGACGGCGGCGCCTACGGCGTCGCCGTCGACGCGCTCTGGCAGACGGGCGTGGCGTGGGCGCAGCGGCGCGCGCTGCGGCTGTTCGGCGCGGCGGTGGCTGAGGGGCACTTTCGGTGCGGCGGCGGCGGCGGGGGCGCGGGTGCGCGCTCGGCCCTGGTCGTGGCCGCGGCCGCCGCGGCGCGCCGGGCGAGCAGCAGCAGCAACCTGGCGGGCGCCGGCGGCAGGGCGGCGGCGTCGGCGCTGCCGGCGCTGCTGCTCGGCGTCGGCGGCCTCGAGGACGGCGCGGGGGCGGCCGCGCCCGTTGGCCCGCTCTCGGCGGCCCCTCCGGCGCGCGTCGAGCTCAACCTGCACGCGCTCACGGCAGGCGTCGCGGTGCTGGCGCTGTACACGTGGCTTCAAGAGCTGCGCGCGACGGCCCGCGCCGCCGCCGCCGCTGCTGGCGCGGGCGACGGGGGCGGCGGGCGGCTGCTGCTGACGGCGGGCGGCGGCGCCGATGCCGACGCCGACGCCGCTGCCGACGCCGCCGCCGTCGCCGCCGCCGCGGCCGCGCTGCCCGGCGTGCTAGCCATCGTGACGGACGCCGGCCCCGCCTTGCGCGAGCAGGGCAACCCCGTCATCAAGGAGGCCGTCGCCGCCATGTCGGCCTACTGGGACGCGCCCTTCAAGGCGCCGGCGGGCGCTGCTGCTGCTGCTGCAGCGGCGGCGGCAGCGGCGGGAGGCGCCTCGCCGCCGGCCTCGCCCGCCGCCGACGCCCTGCCCGACGCGCTGCCCTTCCCGACCGGCGCCTCCGCCTCGGCTTCTCCCCCCCTCTCCTCGGCCGCCATCCTGCCCCAGCTCGCCGGCTTCGTCGAGGCCGCCGGCGCCGACGCCGCGCGCTGGCTGCTCTCGGACGCCTGCGACGCCCTCCTCGCATCGCTCCTGCCCGCCGGCAGCGGCGCGCCGTGGCCCCCGCCCGCGCCCGGCTCGGCCGCCGCCGCCGCGCTCGAGCGCGAGGCGGCCGCCGACGCGCGCGCCGCGGCCGCCGCGGCCGAGGCCGACCCGGGCCTGGACGCGACCGCCGCGCTCATGTGCCGCCGGCACCCGCTGCTCGTGCGCGAGGCGGGGGCCAAGGCGCGCTGCGGCGCCGCGTTTGCGGCCATTGCGCGGTCCGAGGCGCCGCGCGCCGGCGGCGGCGGCGGCGGCCCGACGGCGGCCTTCCCTCTGCGCGACGCGCCGGCGGGCTACCTGGCGCGGCGCGCGGCGCTGGCGTCGGTGGTGCTGGCGCGCGGCGCGGAGTTGGGGCTCGAGGACGAGGTCGCGCACGACGCGGTGACGCTGCTCGACAGGATCATGTCGGCCTCGGGCGCCGGCGAAGGCACCGACGCCGCCGCCGCCGCCGCCCCCGGCCCCTCGCTGGAGCGCATGGCCGAGACGGCCGCCGCCGCCCTCGAGCTGGCGGCGGCGGCCGCGGGCCTGCAGATCCTGGCCGCCGGGACGGCGCTGGAGCAGCAGCAGCAGCAGCAGCAGGAGCAGCAGCAGTTGCAGGACGGGGGCAGCGCCGGCGCCGGCGCCGTGCCGTTTGACGCGGCCGCCGCCTCTGCCGCCGCCCGCGCGGCGCTGGCCGGCCTGCACCTGCCCGCGGGCGCGGTCGCCGACGGCGCGGCCTCGCCCCTCGCCGCCGCCGCTGCGGCCGCCCCTGGCCCCCGCACCCCGGGCGGCAGCATCAGCAGCGGCGTCGGCTCGGACGAGGCGGCCCAGGCGCCCGTCGCCGCCGCGGACGGCGGTCCCCTGGCCGCCGCCGCGACCAAGGCCCCGCCGTGCCCCGCGCCCGATCCTCCCGCCGCCTGCCCGCTCGCGTCGCTCGACCCCGCCGCCGTCGCGCGCGCGCGCGCCGACGCCGTCGCGCTGCTCGGCGGCGACACGGGCGCCGCGTCGGCCCTGCGCTGCCTGCGCGTCTATTTCGACCGCCTGGGGTGCCGCAGCCTCGGCCTGCGCGGCGCCCACGCCCTCGGGGGCCTGGCCGTCACGCTGTCGGCCGACGCGCTGCTGGGCGGCAGCGGCGGCGGTGGCGACGGCGCGCCCGACGGCCTGCTCGGCTGCCGGCCCTCGGTGGCCGCGGCCGCGCTGCTGTACGCCGAGCGGCGGCGGCGCGGCGCGGTGCCCTTCTGGCCCAGGGCGCTGGCGCGGCTGACGGGCCACGAGGACCTCGCGTCGACGCCCGAGCTGGTGGGCGCGGTGCGCGCGGCGCAGCGGCTGTGCCGCAAGCCGCAGCACGCGCAGGCGCACCGGGCGCGGGCGGCCGCGCTGGCGGCGGCCGAGCGGCCGCGCGGCGCGTTTGGCGCCGACGACGCGGCCGCCGCTGCCGGCGAATCCGGCGGCGGCGGCGACGGCGGCCCGCTGTGCGACGGCGGCCCCGCGCTCGACGACCTGGCGCCGCTGGTCGACTTGGCCGGGCGCCCGGAGCCGGGCGGGGGCTCTGCCGCGGCCGGGCCGTTTGCCATTGGCGGAGCGGGCGGCCCTCTGCAGCAGCAGTTGCAGCCGCAGCTCGGGTCCTTCGGGGCCGGCGGCGGCAGCTACAGCATCAACAACAACAACAACCACAACATCCACAACCGCCGGCGCGTCGGTGGCGGCGGCAACAACAGTGTCTCTCGCGGCGGCGGCGGCATCGGGGGCGGCGGCGGCGGCGGCGGCGGCGGTGGCGGCGGCGGCGGCGGCATGGTGGCCGCGGCGGCCAAGGCCCCCCTCCCCTCCTCTCCCCTCCCCACGATGCCCGACGCCGCGCTGTGGAGCTCCCTCGCCGCCATGATGCCGCAGCAGCCGCAGCAGCAACTCCAGCAGCAGTGGCAGCAGCAGCAGCAGCCGCAGCAGCAGCTCCAGCAGCAGCAGCAGCAGCAGCAGCAGCAGCAGCAGCAGCAGCAGCAGCAGCCGCAGCCCGGCCCGTCGTTTGCGGCGGCCGCGGCGCAGCTCCAGACGGCGGCGGCGGGCTTGCCGCTGTCGCTGCAGCAGCTGCTCGGGTCCACTGTCTCGGGCAGCGGCGGCGACTCTCTGGCGCAGCCGCAGCAGCCGCAGCAGCAGCAGCAGCAGCAGCAGCAGCTGCTGCTCATGCTGCGGCAGCAGTTCCTGCAGCAGTGTGAGCAGCAGCAGCAGCAGCAGCAGCAGCATCAGCAGCAGGCGCAGCAGCAGCACATACAGGGGCGCATGCAACAGCAGCAGCAGCAGCAGCAGCAGGAGCTGCTCATGCTGCAGCAGCAGTTCCTGCAGCAGCGCGAGCTGCAGCAGCAGCAGATGCAGCAGGCGCAGCAGCAGATGCAGCAGCAGCAGATGCAGCAGCAGGCGCAGCAGCAGCACGTGCAGCAGCAGCAGCAGCAGATGCAGATGCAGATGCAGCAGCAGATGCCCGACGCGGCCGCGCTGCAGCAGCTGCTCAGCGGCCTCTCGCTCGCGGCGTCCGGCGGCGCGGCCTTTGGCGCGGCCGCGGGCGGCAGCGGCGCCATCCCCGCCGGCGGCGCCGGCGCGAACGGCGGCGGCGGCGGCGCCATTCCGAACCAAGGCGGCGTCGCCGACACGATGGACCCTGGGTGGCTCACGCGCCACGACCTCGCGGGCCCCTTTTGAGGACTCTCCCCAAAGCACCAATGGCTCGTTCCGCCGCCGACAACCGGCCTCATTCGACAAGCATCCCCCGAACTCCCGCAAAACCTCGAAAACACGCGTGACGCTCGGTTTTGAGGCCCTTGGACTCTGCGCAGAAACCGAAATCCCCCCCCCCCATCTTTTTCTTGTTTTCTCGTTTTCTTCGTTTCCGTTGTTCGATCTTTTCTGGATCAGCGGAAAAAACACCCTTGTCCCGACCCTCCCGCGGCCTTTCTTCTCCTCTCCTTGGTTCCCCTCCCCTGGCCTGCCCCAGCACCCAGCACCCCAAAACGCCGCACACAACGCACACACACGAGCTGAAAGCAAACAGAAACCACGACCGCACGCAACTTTCGCCTCTTTTTGCGCCGCCGCCGGCACACGCCGCTGCGGCTCAAAACGGCGCGCGCCCCCCTCCTCCTTTACTTGACACCCCCCCCGTTCCCCCCGCCCCCCCCTTCTGCTCGCCCCGCAAGCGCGCGCGCGAGCACGGCGAGGGCGAGGGCGCCGCCGACACACGAGAGAGGCGCCGAGCGCTCTCTCCCGTGCCTTGCCTTTTTTCGAAGTCTTCTTCGCCGCCCGCGCCGCGAGCCCGGGTTTTTCTCCCCCCCCCCCCCCCCCCCCCCCCCCTCTTCTCGCCCCCCCCCCCCCCCCCCCCCCCCCCCCCCCCCCCCCCCCCCCCCCCCCCCCCCCCCCCCTCCCCTCCCCCCCCTCCACCCCCCCA
>Ga0105053_10005342_pt1 | contig 18303 bp, 10 predicted proteins | sample BON01_FD_78093 | JGI IMG/M metagenome (GOLD analysis project Ga0105053, IMG submission 78093) | Freshwater microbial communities from Lake Bonney liftoff mats and glacier meltwater in Antarctica - BON-01 | ecosystem: Environmental > Aquatic > Freshwater > Ice > Glacier meltwater | place: Lake...
ATCACTGAATTCGCATTATATTTCTCCTGATGTAATTTAATTGCATCCCTCGACTTGACAGCTATGTCGCCTGCAAACGCGTTCCATGAAGTAGCTACTAAAGTATTTAAAAATACTTTTTTTTAACTATTGCTTGAAAGTAGACCATTGCACAACGTAACGCTAAATCAGTGCTCGATGCTCTGGTGTTTGTTTTTGCTCTGTATGCCAGTTGATTGCTGGATACTTAGTCTCGCAGATCTGCAATCTATATCCGAGGCATTCGTTCCAATTGGGGGAGCAACAGTTCTAGACATTTTCGATGTGTCCACCGTCGTGGTTTTAAGCTGGTCATTAGGAACCAGCCCGCATACAACTTCAAGAGCAAGAGGCATGGGAATAGCACCGAAAGCCATCGTGACTCTACCGGCTTTCAATAGTGAAATGGAACTTGAACTGGATATAAGTGGGGCTATTGATCCGTTCACATGGAGGTATTCCAACATCTCATCGAGGTATGTGCCTGTTGTTGTCTTGACAGGTGATGCCAAAGTTGTTTTAAGATTACCTGTTCTAGAGATATATAACTTGGCTAGCAGCAACCAGCATCAGCTACGTTTGGGTGCTCACGATACTCTGAGTCAGTTGGTGCTTTCGGATGAAACCTGGAAACCATACCATCCAGTTTGTGACTCAATGCAGCTCCTTTATATACCAAAAGCGTCATGGGTGTGGTTTATTATTTTAACTGGAAAAACGGATCAGTCGTTATGGATGTCCACCAATTCTTTCCTCAACTTAGGGCCTGCTAATGTAGGTGTTGTCGAACTAAAAGCAGTTCATAAAAATGATGTCTTCGACCCATCAAATGAACTTGAAACTGCCGGCAAATGCGATACTGGAACGATGATTGTCTCGATTGGAGATATCCTTGTGACTAGCAATACATGGGGGGTCAGTTGGAAAGCAATTGATGGAATGAATATATACGATAAAGAATTGATGCACTCGAATTGGACTTTGGTGTTCCCTTACTGCGCCCGTATAGTTCCTGACCTTTCAACAGATGCTGTGACAAAGACTCACAAGTTGTTTTTGATACCAAGTGAATTAGGAGCTACAACGGGGTATACGAATACTAGTATGGTAGTCAGACTGCCTTCAGTGTTTGTGCTAGAGGTGGGTGAGGAGCTAGTGTTGACTGAGTTAGTGGATAAAGAACAACGTTCGTTAGCTGCTACTGCGACGATTGTGTCATTGGTGGCCTTGAAAGCCAAGGGTAGGAACTCCTATACGATTCTTGTATATAGCGAAGGAAGATACTCTTTGGTTGAGCTTGTGGATCAAGTTTGGACAACTATATTTGAATTCAATCTCGAGTCAAGTTTGCCGATCTATTTTGATGCATCTCAGGATGAAATGGTTTTGAAACCGTTTAACTTTCAAGGCCTCTCCACTCCGCCCAGTATATCGTTACATCTCTACTGCTTTGGAAATGCGTTAATGATGAGTGACAACGGAGGGAGGTCTTTCAATCAAGTCCAACCAAAAAGGTTCGACAAAAAGTTATTTATTCAAACACCGCCATTGTTTTCTCGAGATCCCATCACCACTCTCGTACATTCTTCGCATGGGTGGATAGCAGTACTTACGAATAGCTCCAACATATTTATTGGTAGGAATGGTGCGAAAGTGATCTTTCCTTTCTTGGTGGAAGAAGAGAATGCCAGAGGTCAAGGGTTTGAAGCACCGATATCTATTTTTTTTGACGAGTCCGATAAACTTTTCTTGGTGGGTACTCAAGTAAATGATGATGGTTTGAAGACGTTACAGTCGGCCAAGATTTTGGACTATTCTGGATTTCAATCTAGTTTTAAAACATTGGTCAATGAAGCAACTTGTCAAGTGGAGAAGCTCCTCTTTCAATGCACTCACGCCTCAAACTACACAAGGATAGATGCAGCCGACAACAAAGTATTCAATACCTTGCCATCAATGTTGTTTCTGCGCAAAGGTGATGCTTATTCATTCCAAATCAAATTGTATGCAAAGGGATCTCTGAATCACTTGCATCTATTCTTCGAGATTTCTAACTCTCTCATTCGCTTGGAAGTGCAACGAAATGAAATCTTAATGGGGCATTTTGTGGAATACAACATAACGTTATATGACCAAGGTAAATGGTTGCCCGGCGCAGGCATCCCAGGAGAACAGATGGAGATATCGAAACTGAGGATTAAGAATGGTGTTCGTGGTTGCGAATCTCCTTTAGATGAAGCAGCGATTATGACAAGGGACAGGGTTATAGCTCCTGTAGAAGTGAATGTCTATTCCGGCTGCCCACCAGGATATGAGATTCAATTCGATGCGTCCTTGACTACAGACGGGATCAATCATGGTTGTACTCGAGGCAACGAAGATCTTTGCTTTTTTTATCAATTCAGTCCTTTCCAACCTCAATTCAAGCTCATCAACAAGGTCACGGGTGTTGAATCGTTGTATGCGGGTGCGAGGTCGCTTGCGATCATAGGAGGCGGTCGGACATATGAGGAGATTCAGATGTACTCCCAAGAGGAGGTCGAACTTTTCACACCATTGGTTATTAGCCCAATTGATGGGGCATTGCATACCTATCAATGGGGATGTGTCAACCGTATGAGCCCGTGTTACATGACCTTCCCATGGACATCTGCCACTTACGTTCCCCAGTACTTTTTTGTCATGGAGATGACAAACGAACAGAATGACTATTGCTACCTCAAAGATAGATTTATCGTTCGCGTCCACAATCTACCAATTACCATTGAGACCATATTACTTATGAACATCATCTCTATAGCGTTACTCGTCGCGCCGGTGGGATACATGTACTTTAAGAAACAGCAGTCCCTCAAGCTCAATAGGATGCTTGGCCTTGAAAGCGTAGATATTTCAAAGTTGAATTTTGAAAACGACAGTGATGACGACTGCAGTGATACCGCCAGTGTGTATAGTGCCTTTACTGTGGATTAACTAAAGCTTAAAGTTATTCAACATTAATAACTTGTTGCTGGAATATGTACTTCGAATTCATTAATATGAAAGTGCGTGTAACAATGGACCCAGAAAAATGAAAAAAAGTTTTGGAAGAAATTAATAAGAAAAGATTTTCTCGCTTCTCAAAACAATTTTAAGAGTTCCTCATCTTCCATGTTCGAAGATTATTTCAGAGATATTATGTCGCCATATTTCGAATTTCAAAAGTTTAGTTTTGTTGTAGGTTGATCCATTTGGGGGGGTTAAACTTTAATTATCTTCTGTTTGTTTTGTTGTGTTTAAAAGAAAAGGAGATATTCGAAAAATTGTTTTTTATAACGGATCTACTAAGGTGGCTCTAGGTTTATTACTACCGAAAAAGCCGTTGAAACTGATCTGTTACAAATCGAATGGAACGAACTCTGTGTATCATAAAGCCTGATGCGGTGGGTCGACCGTGGCGCGTGCACAGTATCCGCACGGAAGAAGATGAAGAAGGCAATGAAGTTGAAGTGCCTTTCGTTGAAACTCTCGCGCCCGAAGTAAGTGACAAGATTGTGGAGAGGATCTTAGCAGCAGAGTTTGAAATCGAGAGAAAGGAGATGATGGTTCTTAGCGCTGAAAGAGTGAAACAGTTTTATGCTGAGCATACTGGTAAACCATTTTTCGAAAACTTGGTGGATTACATTTCATCTGGTCCAATCATAGCTTTGGTTCTGAAGCGAGAAGGAGCCATCAAGGAGTGGCGTGAACTAATGGGTCCTACAGATTCTCAAGTCGCCAGAGACAATGATGAACTGACTCACGGTGATGAACTTGATCAATGGACGCTCAGAGGTTGTTTTGGAGCCAACAAAACGCACAACGCTTGTCATGGGTCTGATTCGACTCAAAGCGCAGCTCGAGAAATAGAATTCTTTTTCCCTGCACAAACATTGCAGTTTCAATCAACCTTAGTATGGCTACCTGCAAAAAATATAGGTGCTTTTCAACAGTTTATGGTTGGTGAGAAACTTTCGCTACGACGACAAGTTCTAGTCCATGGTACATCTGAAGAACAGTCGCAGAACATTCCTGGAGGCATCGTTAATGATTCTATTGTAGTAGCACAAATTGAAGGTTGTAATGCTTTTGGAAAAGTGAACTTGTTTCCTGGCATCAACGCTTGCACTAGCGAATCTGACGCAGTTGAATTTATCAAGTACTGGTTTCCTGAAGTGATGGAAATTGAACGCACGGTTGTCAGGGTTCAAAATAACACCGTGATCGATACCGTTCAAAATACTGCTCGAAACAATGGATTTACTATTCTGGCTTGCAGCCAGTCGCTATTGTTACTCGCCAAACCGAATGCAGTGGCAGATTGGAAAGTATTTAATTCTACTGATACCACTAGTTCTGATACTGGCAAACAAGCGAAGGAAGATATTCAAAGATACTTTCCAAACATGGATACAAATCCCAGTATTGACTCCTCGGAAGCCAAGACCTACTTCAAGAAGGTAAGAACCACTCTTTCTGGACATAGTGATAGCATCACTGCTGATCAAAGTCAGCTACTACAGTCCTATCTTGTGTCTGGTCTCACGGAGCTATGTAGAGAAAAGCCTCCAGGCTTTGAAGCAGTGCGTTTTCTAGGTGAATGGCTACTTCGAAACAACCCAGACAAGGAGGCAGCAGCTGCAGCTATGATGCAAGTTGAAGAACGCAAGCAGCACAAGGCCAAACGAGCTGGCACGCACAAGGTCAAGACCATGATTACCCAGAGATTGCCTCAAGTGCCTGATGTTTCGTCACCTGAGATTTTGTTTGTGCTTGGCGGCCCAGGTACTGGTAAGGGGACTCATTGCACTAAGCTTGCCAAGATCATTGATTACGAGCATATAAGCACTAGCGAACTTTTTCAATCGGAGGTTGGATCAGGCAGCGCTCTGGGTGAAGCCATTAAAGCGTCCTTGCATTTAGGTGAACTGGTGAAAACTGAAGTGATCGTGCAAGTGATGAAGAAGGCGATTAAGCGATCCGGTCGTAAGCGATTTCTCATCGATGGCTTCCCAAAAGACATGGAACAAGCCATCGCCTTTGAGAAATCCGTTGGAATTTGCAACGGAGTCATTCACTTGGACTGCAGCGAAGAACTTATGAAAGATCGTAGCTGCAGTATCAAAGGATTGACGGAGGAGTTGGTTGTAAAACGTATATCCGACTTCAAGACAAGAACATTGCCAGTCATCGACTTCTACAGTGCTCTGGGTAAGGTACAAACAATTTCACAAGTGAATAGTCAGCCTGCTCGTCTTGTGTTTCATCGAGTACGAAGAGCTGTTCAGCCGCAGGTGGTTCTGTTGCTTGGTCCTCCAGGATCAGGTAAGAGTTCCGTGTGCAAGCGGATAGAGAAGGAGTATGGGTTTATCAGTCTTTGTGGACCGAGTCTTCTTAAGGCAGAGGCTGCAAAAGGGTCGGCTCTGGGGCAACGTATTCAGGCAATACTAGCTCGAGGAGAGATCGTTCCATCAAGTATCATCAACAGTCTCTTTATAAAGACTATCAATCATCACTCCAGTGCTAAGTTCGTACTTGATGGCTTCCCTCAATCACTTGAACAAGCAGCTGAATTCGAGAGAAATGTTTGCCCTTTTGCCAAGATCATATGTTTACAAGCACCTTTATCTGCGCTAACCACTAGGTATCAAACCAGTGCTAGTGATTCACTATGGTTCAATCAGCGCTTAAAAACATATAGACAGGAAACTGTGCCTTTGCTTCATCATATGAACAAGCTATGCAGAGCGATCTCTATCCAAACAGGTGAATTGTCCATGGAACAGGTTTGGACGAGGGTTGCATCTCATTTTGCTCCAAATGTTGTACTAGCACTCGGTAGTGACCAGGATGTACTAAAGCAAGTCAGTGTCGAAGTAGCCCAGAAGTTTGAGTATACATACTTGAATGCTTCGGAGGTTGTCAATGCTGAAATCACACGAGGGTCTGATGTTGGATTGGTATTGAAGCGATTAAAGGATGAAGAGTCTGATATTCCTCCAACATTGATTTTGAAGATACTGCACAACCTCATGAGATCATGCAGATCTTCCAAGTTTATCTTACAAGGTTTTGTTGACACTGTCGAAGCTTACTCGATGTTCCCTTGTCCTTCATTTGCATATTTAGTCAACAGAGAGAAGAATGAAAATGTGGTAGCTGAGTTATTAGCTCTCGAAGGCAAATTGAGAACCATTGATGGCGACGATATAGAAGCAAGCATCTCCAAGTACTTTAGACCTGTAGTGACTGCAGTGGTAGGCACCGGTGGGTTGTCACATAGCGAGTCTTTTGTTGCTCAAGTTGCTTTGGAGAACGACCTTCGCATTATGGATGTGGATTCCGCGATGAACACATTAGGAGAATGCGTCGGAACTTGGGAATCTCAAGTGATGACAGGGGACGCAGAGGGAGATGCAATGGAGGCCAAGCGAAGTATGGTTTATCGAGCCATTGAATCATCTGGAGGAGGAATACTGATCCGATGTGATGGGCATTCGGCGTTATTATCACTCTGTGACCATGTACTATTCCTTGAATGTTCCGAACATTTTGCTTCTGAAAGGCTATCTTCGGATGAGGAAGCATTGACAAAATGGAAACTGGAATATAAACCAGAATGCACCACTCATTGTATCAACTGTAACGACACTGATGAGAAGATTACAGAGCAATTGAGAAAACCTTTTTTGGTGGATCTTTTCAGCATCATTGGATCCCTGAAGGATGAAGTTACCAAATCTGTTGTTGGGGGTCTTTGTTCCACCATAAGTGATCTTGCATTCGTCAAAACCACCAGTCTCTTCAAGCGTGAGATAGAACTTCATTCGGAGTATGGCATTGCAATCGCGGCGGCTATGCACAGTCGCCAGTCTGTTCCATTAACAATTGCAATACCAGTTATTCGAAAGGCAGTGCTTGGGACGAAGTGTGGAAAGGTATTGCTGGACGGATACCCTCGATTAGTAGGCGATGGATTTCCATTTATCCACGATCAGATATTTGCCATCGAGCAAGCAGTGGGTTCTATTAAGACATGCTTACATCTCAGCAGCAGCAATAGTTCTGAGAAAGAAACGGCGGTTTCGTGTTTCAAATCTCTTGGACGTTATGTGACGATTGATGGAAACTATGAGGAAGCCGCTGCTCATATGAAGACTGCTTGTGAAGAGAAGGGCGATAGATTATGGTGCCCCAACGATGGCTCACCCGAAGCTCTTCTACAGGAGGTTATGGATAAATATAAACCAGCCTATTCTGCAGTATCTGCTGCGGAAATGTATTTTGCCCAGTTTCTTGAAACAAATCAATGTGTACACATTGATGATATTGAGAGCAAGATGACGGAATGGGAGCTAAAAGAACATTCCCCTAGAGACTATTTCACCAGTTCCGAGTTTATATCGAAAGCAAAGTGGTTTGAGTATGTATTCGCTATTTTGTTAGGCATTCCAGAGTACGTAGAACAAGAAATAGAACAAGAAATAGAACAAGAAATTGAAGAGGAATAATTTTGTATATCACTTTTTTTGAATACATGCTGATCGTATTTTCGATTTCATAGCAAACTTCCAACTCGCTTTTCGATATTGATCAAGCTAATTTCAAGATATCATCGTTTTTTACTTTTAGAGGTTGATACGTTTGCTTAGTGCGTGTTTTAAGTCTGCAAGTAATAACGCATTCAACGGTTCAGTGTCTATTATATAATTCAAACCCAATGTTTTAGTATCGTGACAAGGCTATGGAATGATCTTACTTGTCACCCTCAAACCCAAAACGCCCCAATTCCGTTTTAATTTCTCTTTCCGTCAGAGCATTTTTTAATTTCAAATAAGCAAGGATGTCAATTGATGACAATGAATCGTAGCTACTGATAATGTTTAGGTAAAACGAGAAAACAAAATGTCATAAAAAGCAGGTCCTCAAATGAATTTAATTCAGAAATCAATCAAAAACAGGGAGTCAAAAGAAATTTCATGACTAGCGGGGTATTGATTGGCAATACATCATTAATCCATTTTTCAAGTATTTTGGATCGCATTGCGATTAGGTCAGATGTAGGAAAGAGACATTTCGAGGGGAAATCTAAATGTTTGACCTGGATCCCTAGCAATTTACGTAACGCTAGAAATTCAGAATACCGATGGAATACATAAAACGATTCATCACTTCGTACTACAAGTCTGTACGCCACGAATAAAGAGGCTCGATCTGCAAATATCCTGAAGCCGCGAACTCGGATTGTTGTTTGAATTTTGTCACATTTCGTCTCAATTATTTCACTTTTACAAGGGATTCTTGCAAAGATATAGGGATTGGTTGTATCTAGTTTGGTATTTGTAAAACGAGGTTTGCATAGTAATGTACATTTGCTATACAGATGTGTCGCAACGACGCCTTCCGTCAAAGAACGCGGAAAATAGAATGGAAGGATACATTGCAAGGATGACGAAAGCAAAGCGGAGGCGAGGCAGAACGAAATCAATGTGGAAGGGAACATTTGAAGATAATATCTAGAAACCCCGATTAGTAAATGAGCAACATCGTCAATGAACTCGTTGGTGGTGTTTTCACGTGCACCAAATTGCACACCACAATATACTGAAGAGTCGACAGCCTTTTCAAGCGAATCAATTATCATACGCTTGCAAAGATTGAGACCAGCTATAGGGTTTCGAGGATCAACACGAGGCAGCAGCACCTTCATCCAGTGCCCTGTCTCATTGGACAAAACGATATGGCTGTTTAGAACGGTGTTGACTGCAAACTTGGACTTTAAACGGGGTTTCACCACCAGTGATAACAGCTCGTCATCGGGAGCGGGGACATCACCCCATCGAGGCAAGTGAGATAGCATAGCAAGACGAAACCCAACTTAATGACGGAGCACTCACTAGTGAAGCACTATCGAATTTTCAAAAAAGATACATCATCATCATCCATTAGGGTGCGCGGGGGACTCAATATATCCGTTTTCCAAAATATTTTCAATAGTACTGAGATGCTGCATCAACAAGCAAACTGTCATAATAATGTGCGAGCTAAAGAAGTAAGTGGGGTTCAAGTATGAAATGTGTTAAAGTTAACTTCAGTATAGGGCTTCTTATGGAAACGAAAGCAAAAAGGACTGAGATTAGGAGTGTGGAACTGGCAACATCGATATTTTGTTATAGATCCCAAAGAAAGAGTGGTACGTTATTCAGCACAAGAATTGGCCGGTGAAAGCAGATCTATATCGTTTAGAGAGATCAAGGTTGTTCGACTAGCTATGGAGAATCAGTCACCCGCCACCCTATCTCACGGCGTTCTTGAGTTCGACATAGAGTTGACTCACGATGCCTGCAACAAGAACTCCGACAGAGTTTTTACTCTAAGAGCCCAGGATCCATTGGATGCAAAATCTTGGGTAGAAGCGCTACAAACAATTTCCTACAATACTTCTGAGGAAGTCGATACAGAGTCCAAAGAGACGGATGAGGATTCCACTAAAGTAGATGATCTATGTTCAGATTCCAAAGTAGGTGATTTATGTTCAGATGTTCCTGGAGTTATCGATATCGATTCATATTCAGATGCAGCGAATAAAAAAAATTAAACTGCCTCACAAAACGCATCATCGCAAGAGCCACCGAGCGGAAGAAGCCAAGTACAAAAAACGAATCTGTTGAATCCATCGAATCCGTTCGGTCCAAGAAACCATTTTGGTTGAGACTATCATCCTGTTGCTGCTTTGGAGGTTCCATTCCAGCTCTTGAGCTTCACGAGTAGTTCAGACATTGAAACTTAATAAAAAACAAGGTCAAGTTTTGGTTCTGTTAATAATTTACCAGTACTCGTGCTGGGGTCTAGATACTAAGATCTACGCTATTGCAGAAGTTCTTAAAGTAGATGTGCGAGATCATTCGTCATTTTGGGGATACAGAAAGAGCGACCTGAATGTATAAAGTATTTTAAATGCTTTAGGGGCTACACCATTGAAGTGGTTTGCAGGCGACCTTGCAGTCAAGTCAACATGGGATGGAGATAGATTATCTCAGGCGCTGTATCAGTGATTCCATATAATGTTTTTGTCTCTGACTACCTCGCGGATAGCTATCAGGCCCTTTTCGTTCAACAAGTTACACTTGTTTTTAATTTAAATAAGAACGTTGTGTCTAAAAAACGAAATGAATTGTGAAATTCAAAGTTCTCGATTTCAAATAATGCAAACAGTTCAAAATCCGAAAAACAGTTCAAATTTTGGCGCGTAATCAAGATTTTTTTTTACAGAATCGCACCCTTTAACCAGAAAAATATATTGAGGTTTTTAAACGGCCCTAAAAAATGGATCATTTTGATTATTTTCCATCGTTTTGGTGCACGTCCCGGAAATTGCTGTTAATGCCATTATTACCGGACATTTTACTCTAGATCGAATTACTGTTGAAATCCTACCATGTCTTGTAAATGGAATAGAAAATGTCACTATTAAAGAACTAGTAAACATAAAACTATACTTTGTATAGTGAATACACTGAATCTTTTAATAGTAAATAAAAGTGCACACCTCGCACCCTCCCAGAAAACGGCTATAGAAGTCATTAGTAGATCCAGAATGGATTAATTCACACCTTTTGGATAACGATATATTTCGGTGGTTCGTGCACGAGTTCACCGTTAAATGTTTGTTAATTGTCCGTTAAATGAGTTGAATACTGGATGAATTTGAGAACTAGCAAGGTGTGAACTTTGAGAAGGTGTGTTTTTTCGAAATCCCAACTCAGATCAAAACCGAAACCTTACAGCAGTATTCAACAACAGAGCAGCAAAATGGTTAACAAAGCATGTGTAGGAGCAGGAACTGGTTTGATATTCATCGCCACCACTTTGACGATCGTGATCTCGATCATCCAAGAATGGGTTATTGTAACGTACCCAGCTACCATCAATGGTGAGGTAGTTGACGTGTGCTTGGACTCCCCGCAGCCTTTAGGAAAGCTTGGAGTTTACACCGCCGTTTTCGACCCAGCATGTGTTGCTGAGTCTGATGCAGCTGCAAACACTACTTTTGCAGGACTCGCAAGAGCTGAAGGACCAACTACTGAGTTCTGGCCTTTATTCCCAGCTCAAACTAGTTTGAATGGTCTTAGCACCAAAAAATTCGAAACATGTGAAGCCTTTTTTGGGGAGAACGCGCTTTTAGCTACAAGTGTGGCCACGAACGATTACGCGACCACCAACGTATGGAGCGCCTTGAATGTTGGTATCGGTGCTAGTTACTCTGATGCGGCTGCAAGCCTCAACAAAATCTTTGACGTTATTCCAGCTCTCTTCGCTGGCAATGTTGCGAAGGTTACCGGAAATTTCGATGAATCGGTTGCTAGTGGAACCACTGATCTTTTCATCAAGGTATCAGGTCTCTTGGCTCAGGGCGGTGTGACATTGGAAACGAATGCTGTTAGTATAAGCAGTGCATGCGGAGGTTCCAATACCTTTGCACAATGTTCTTCAGCTGCTGAAGTAAAGTTGACCCAGGTTTCTGGTGGTAACGCAGGGCTAGCTCAATGCATAGCTACTGCCGGATCTGACCAAATAGCTGTTTCCAATTGCGGTAGCGCATCTCTCAATTCTTTATGTGAGTCGGTGATTACTGACTTCGATGTTAATGAAGATCCTATTGCTACTTGCAAGACCGCTGTTGAAGGGGCTTTATCCAGTGTTCAAGATTACGTTGATGGACTCGATCTTCTTTCGCCTGCATGTGGATCCGGAGCAAATTTCACTGCTTGCGTAGCTGAACTTATATCCGTTAGCGTTGTCGAAGTAAATGGAACCTTGGCTATTTCGAATGGTAACGCAGCAATGCTTGCAACTATCGTCAGAACTGCCAACGGCAACAACCTTTTCGTACCTGCTGCAACCACTAATCAAACTCTTATCGAAGTAATGTCTCAAGTAAACCTTGCTGTTGTTGGTGTACTCGCAACACCTGAAGAAACTCAAAAGATCGAAGGAGCTAAAATTTTGGCACAATTGTCTTTAGTCAACTATACTTCCGCTTCGCTTTCTGGATTCCTAGCTGGTTTGATTGGTGGCCTTAACGAAACCGCACCAAGCTACCCTGCTAGCCTTGCACTTTACGGAGGAGCCAAAGCAATTTGCGACATGTGTACTGAATATTCCCAGGATGACCTCGTGGTTTGCGAATCCTTCGTGGGTGCAAACTTCGCTCCTTTCCCGCAAAACATGTCCGCCACTCTTCAAGGGATTGTAAGAGGATTCTATGTCAACCCTGAAGTTATTGCAGTCGCCATGAGCAAACTTGAGATTACCGATGCCACTGTTGCTGCTGGATTAGTTAAGGTTATGACTGACCGTGTGATTGAGAAATGTACCACCAGTGGAAACGATTGCCTTAACAGTATGATCGGAACTGCAGCACAAGCTATTGTCCCAGAAAATTGGTACTCCAACGACTACCTGTTTAACTTTGCTGTTAAGCTAAAAGCCCCAGCCTATGCTGGACAGAGCTTTGCTAACTTCGCAGCGGCTAACTTGTACTCGACTGCTGCTGGAGCTGCATTGAAAGGCTGTATCTCGAAGAACCTTTCAAGAGCCTTCTGCGGTGTTGGAGTGAATACTCAAGTTGTAAACAACTTCTTTGAGGACCCGGCTACTGCTAACCAAAGTTATGTTGAACAGTGTAATGACGATGTAGAGGATGCTCGAAGAATCAAGTTAGCGCAAAAACTAATGCCTGCATCTATCGGACTTCAAGCTGTTGGACTTATTCTTGCTGTTGTAGCACTCGCGGCTTCCAAGGGACCTGCTGGTGTTGTTGGAGCTGTTCTTGCTCTTGCTGGTACTGCTTGCGCTACCTCCGCTCTTCTTCTTGTTAGAGGAGCACCTGTGTATGCTGCTGTTGGTGGAGATGTAGTCCCAGATGACTCGTTGTACACTGCTGGTGTAGCTACTCCTTTGGCTTACGCACTAATCCTTTCTGGAATTGTGGGAGGTATTACAGTGGCTGTTGGAAGTTTGATTGGAGGATCTGCTGATGACCAAATGGTTACCAAGGTTGATGCTACTTACTAAACACACCGCCGTTTTAAATAAATAAATAAACTATTTTCACGTATATAACTACAACTCGTTTTGATTGGTTTCTTAAATGGGTATCAAGATGGATACAGAACACACCGCCGATATGATGAAAACAACTGTTTTTGAAAAGACTGGTTTATTTAGTTCGATATATTCTTGTCCATGGTTCTGGTGCGAGCATGATCCTCTTAGAGGCCTCCTCGAACGAAAGACGTTCGGACATTATATCTCTAGCCACTTCCAAACATTCACTTGCATTATAACACAATATACCCACGACAATGTTATTGCGCAAATAGTATATAACGCCTCTTTCAAAGGAAGTTTCACTTAATGGCTTGCGGGAAACTTCATCTCGTTTTGAAAGCCACACACCGACCGTAGCCAAGTTACTGTCGATGATCCCGATTCCTTCCAGCAATACTCCAGTGCCAGGCAGAGCACATCTGAACATTGGCTGGTGCATGTACCTCATCAAACGTCCATCGTCGCAGGCCATGTTTTGACCCGCACAAAGACCGCTGTTGACTGCATTGTCGTAGAAATCCACTCGCTTCCTTCCTAGAGCCTGATCGTAATAAGAGGCACTATTACCAGCTACGAATAAACCATCATAGGCTTCCAGAGATGAATTAACCAATACACCACCATTCTTAGAGTCGATCTCGAGACCTGCTCGTACAGCAACCCTAACGTCAGGTTGAACATTAGTACTCGCAAGGACAACGTAGTCTACATCCACTAGCTCATGTTCTCCGCTTTGCATGAGCTTCACTTGCAAAGCCCCAGCGTGAGACGGATCTCCATCTGCTTCTTGTCGAGAAAGACTTGTGACGAGACAATCGGGGTACATCACCAGCCCCTTGTCCTCCAGTTTGTCGGCCATATGAGCTGTGAGATAACCAGGCAAGTAGTTTTGAAGAGATACAGACTCCACGAAGGTTTGCATGATCGTATTCTTGTGTTCTAGAGAGTTGTTCAGTTGCAGTAGTGCTGAGCTCAACGAGGAGCCCAAAAATCCCCCGCCGACCACGAGAATCCGTCGACCCCCTTCCATACATATTCTTTCCAAGTTTTCAAATTCTTGAGAGTCTCTCAAAGTATTCAGTTTCTCTTGCATGGAATAACGAAGGGTGGATTTCAACACATACATTTCTCTCGGTTTACCGGATGGCGAAAGCAAACACTTGCTGTAGGTCACTTTTCTTCCATCAGCGAAGGAAACTAAAAGATATAATCAATACGGTGTACGCTTTTAATAATAGGATACTTACTAGACTTCTCGACGGGATCCAACTGAATCGTGTCCATATCTTCAAGAAGAACAGATAACATACCTGCCGTACGTTCATTATCAACCTTCGAATATTGCACAGTGCCCCGAGTGGACCAGCTTCTAATGTTATTCGCCTTCCCATCCATAAGCTCATCTGGGTTCAATTTGCAACCCATATGTCGTCTCCATTCATTGTAAACATCCTGAAGGATGACGTTCAAAGTTCCCTCCTGGAATACATCCTGACGAACAACAGCTTGGTCCTCACTTATGAGTAACACTTTAGAATGAGGCTGCGTCTCTCTCACTACCTCCAGCGCCGTGAATGCCGCAGTACCATTCCCAATAATAACAAAGTCGTAGTGAGTAGCAATGGGGACTGCAGAAGCTTTGACTTGATGATCATAGCTTAGAAAAGATGCAGCGAGAAATGCACCGACAGTCATACCAGGAATGCATTTGTTACTACCGTTGGATTTGAATTTAGTCCCGCTGACGGTTCTGAAGACCCTCCCAAACACCAACTTTCGACTAGACAACATTTTTGGTTTTTTTTTTGCCAGCTGGCATCTGTTCTGTTGAAAGAATAAAAAAGAACTTTGGATCTAAACACACTACGACGATGGAAGAGTCTCCTTGGGTACGAACGGTAGCGCAAGTGGAGAAAGACCTGTCCACTAATCTCGTAACTGGCCTGAAAGCTGATGCTGTTGAGAAGAAGCGAGAGCAGTATGGGTTTAACGAATTCGAGAAAGAAGAAGGACGTTCTTTCCTAGAATTAGTGTTGGAACAATTTGACGACCCTCTAGTCAAGATCCTTCTTTTTGCTGCTGTTGTATCAGCCCTTATCTCGGTTAACGAGGTGTACGAAGCAGGGAAGAAGATGAGTGTCACTGATTTCGTGGAGCCTTTGGTTATCCTTCTGATCCTCATACTGAACGCTATTGTGGGGGTCTACCAAGAAAGCAACGCAGAGAAGAGTCTTGAGGCTCTTAAGGACATGCAGCCTTCTAACGCCCGTACTTTGCGGGACTCGGTTTGGATAAACGAACTTCCGTCTCGAGAACTTGTTCCGGGTGATGTCGTTGAGCTGCGTGTTGGGGATAAGGTGCCTGCCGACTGCAGAGTGGGGGTTTTTAAGACCACCACTTTGAGGTTAGAACAGATGGCTCTGACTGGAGAAAGTGTTAGTGTCTCGAAGCAAATTGAACCCATTTCAAAATCTGATTGCGAAATTCAATCCAAGGTTAACATGATGTTCTCAGGCACGACATTGTCCAGTGGCCATTGTTTGGCTATTGTTACTTCTATCGGACTTGATTCTGAAATTGGAAAGATTCAACAGCAACTTATAGAAGCAGAAAAGGCAACCGCAGAGGAGAAAACTCCCCTCAAGCAAAAATTGGATGAGTTCAGTGATTTGTTACAATGGCTTATTGGGGGTATATGCCTTTTGGTATGGCTGATCAATTTCCGGATGTTTGTAGATCTCGAGACTATGACGATTGATTACAAGAAAGCTATCTACTATTTTCAAATAGCTGTTGCTCTGGCGGTTGCTGCAATTCCAGAAGGACTGCCTACAGTGATCACCATGTGTCTAGCACTGGGTACTAGGAAGATGGCCGCTCGCAATTCTATCGTGCGAAAACTTCCTGCAGTAGAAACTCTTGGATGCACTTCTGTTATTTGTTCTGACAAAACTGGAACTCTGACCACGAACCAAATGTCCGTACGGCAGACAGTTACCTTTGGTGATTCCGAGTCGAACGTGTCTGTGATTGATGTGACAGGAAGTACCTATAGCCCTTACGAAGGTTCCATTAAAGGCCAAGTATCTGTTTCGGTAGAGAAGATGTTGCAGATTTGCTCGTTGTGTAATGAATCTTCCATTGAAGAGAAGGAAGGTGATGTGTCGGCATTCAAGCACATTGGTGCACCAACAGAAGCTGCTTTGGTAGTACTCACTGAGAAGGTAATGGGTTCTAAGAACGGTCAGCATCCGAAAGATCCTATGCATTACACCAATGCTGCTATTGCTGCTGCTCCTAAACTAGCTACACTGGAATTCACACGAGATCGCAAGTCTATGAGTGTCATTGTCTCTGGCGGGAAAACTCGCAACGCATCCAATCAACTGCTGGTGAAAGGCGCACCTGAAGGACTTTTGGAAAGGTGTACTCACGTCATGCTTGCGAACGGAAGCAGCGTCAAGTTGACTGCCAAGGGCAAAGAAGTTATCCTAGCCTCACTGGAAGGTATGGCACGAAAAGCATGGAGATGTTTAGGCTTTGCATACTCCCATGATCTTGGTGAGCTCAGTGACTATGATGGGCCTAACCATGCAGCTGGAAAGAAGCTTCAGAACCCAGATAATTTCTCAACGGTGGAGAGCAAGCTGACCTTCGTTGGAATATGCGGCATGCAAGACCCTCCGCGTGACGAAGTAAAGGCGTCGATGAGTGCATGTAAGATGGCTGGTATTCGTGTCATTGTGATCACTGGAGATAACAAGATCACCGCTGAGGCTATTTGCAAGGAGATTGATGTATTTGGGCCAGACGAGTCTTTGGAGAATAAATCGTTCATTGGACACGATTTCAGTAAACTTCCAATGGCTAGACAGGTGGAGTTGTTGGCCATGAATAAGCATAGTGGAATGGTGTTCTCTCGAGCCGAGCCCAAATTTAAACAGGATATTGTTAGTATTCTTAAAAAGTCTGGTGAAGTGGTTGCTATGACTGGTGATGGAGTGAACGATGCACCTGCTCTTAAGATGGCAGATATTGGCATCGCAATGGGTATCACTGGAACCGAAGTAGCAAAGGAAGCTTCTGATATGGTTCTTGCAGACGACAATTTCAGCACCATTGTAGCAGCAGTGGAGGAAGGTCGTTCCATCTACAACAACATGAGGGCGTTCATCCGATACATGATCTCATCCAATATCGGTGAAGTCGCTTCTATCTTCTTCACTGCGGCTCTTGGGTTCCCTGAAGGAATGATTCCTGTTCAACTTCTTTGGGTGAACTTAGTAACAGATGGTCCCCCTGCAACCGCCTTGACGTTTAATCCATCTGACCCAGATATCATGGAGAAACCCCCACGAGATAAAGAGGAGCCTCTCATTTCCAACTGGGTTTTATTTAGATACTGTGTTATTGGCATGTATGTTGGCTTTGCCACTGTAGGTATCTTTGCCACATGGTTCACGCATGGTGCTGGATCCACTCCATTTCTTGGGTTCCTTGATCTAGGAAAAGACGGACACACGACTGTGACACTTCACCAACTGATGAATTGGAACCTGTGTGATCTCGACACCAATATGTTTGAAGGTACCAAATTCGTGGCATCGTCGTGGACAGCCGGAGCGAAGACATATGCAGTGAGTGGGTGCGATTATTTTGGAGAGTTAGGAAAGATGAAAGCCAGCACGTTGTCATTGTCTGTGTTGGTCACAATCGAGATGTTCAACGCTCTCAATGCCATTTCAGAAGACCTCTCGCTTCTCACTATTCCTCCATGGGTCAATCCGTATCTCCTCGTGGCGATGTTGGTATCGTTCATTCTCCACTTTGTGATATTGTACGTTCCTACCTTGTGTCCGATGTTTGAGGTGGTACCATTGAGCGTTGATGAATGGATTTTGGTGGTTCTGTTTTCATTCCCAGTTATCGTGGCCGATGAAGCTCTTAAATTTGTTGGCAGACAATTAAATGCTAGAGAATTAGAGAAACGAATGACAGACGCCAAAAAGTTCAATTAAATTAAAAATTAAAAAAAAGCGAGATCATTTTGGTGATACAGAGAGAGGAACATCAATGTATAAAGTATTTTTAAATACTTTAGTAGCTACTTCATGGAACGCATTTGCAGGCGACATAGCTGTCAAGTCGAGGGAT
>Ga0105053_10005345_pt1 | contig 18298 bp, 8 predicted proteins | sample BON01_FD_78093 | JGI IMG/M metagenome (GOLD analysis project Ga0105053, IMG submission 78093) | Freshwater microbial communities from Lake Bonney liftoff mats and glacier meltwater in Antarctica - BON-01 | ecosystem: Environmental > Aquatic > Freshwater > Ice > Glacier meltwater | place: Lake...
CCTTTTCCCCCCCCACCGCCAAACGCGATACCACCCACCGGCCCCGCCCCGTCCACCTGCTGCCCCCCTTTTGCCCTGCCGCTTCTTCCCCCCTCCCCCCCCCCCTTTCTCTTGTGTCACTTGAGCGTCCCCCTCCCCGCCCCCTTTCTCTTGTGTCACTCGAGCGTCCCCCCTGTTTGTCCGTCCTTCCCGCGGCCGGAGGCGTCTCGTCCTCGGTTTCCTCGGCCCTTTGCCGAAATCCAAACAAGCGCCCCCCCTTAATCTTCCGAACCGTCCCTCCCTTCGTTTGACTCGCGCACTACGCCCCAACACCCGTCTTAAAACGTGTAAAAAGCAACGCTGTCGCCGCCCCTCGCTTTTGTCGCGCGTGCGCCCGTTTTCGAGCGCAATCGCGCCGCCGTCGCCAAGGCGACGGATCGATCGAGCCGTATGTCTCTTACAGATGCTTGTTTGTATTCGCACGCGCGATGGGGTGAATGTGTCAGGGTGCGACGGGCGGTGGATGGCAATAACGAACGGGGGAATAGAGGGATTCGTTGAATTCGTTTGTTTGTTTGTTTGTTTTGTTTTCTGGCCGGCGGCAAGGATCAAGGGGCTGGAGCAAAGCGCGGAGAGGAAACGATCAAACTCCAAATGCGCGGTCCGCCCGCCTCAGTTGGCGGCGGCCGTGTCCTCCGGCTCCGGCAGCGGCCGCAGCAGGATGTGCCCCTTGTGCCCGTGCTGCGCGCCGGGCGGCCCGATGTCGCGCCCGCTCACCGTGCGGTTGCTGACCGTGCGGCGGCCGCTGGCAGTAGGGGCGCCGCCGCCGCCGCCGGCCGCCTGCGCGGCGGCGACGCCGGGCGCCATCTGCAGTTGGTTTTGGTTTTGGTTTTGGTTTGTTGTGGTCGTTTTAGTGGTGGTTTTTGATTGTTGGTCCGCGAAGAAGAGAGCCGGGAACCCGCGCCGCGCGCGCGCGTTCGTCTGGCGGCAAAGTCGTGGCGGAACCCCCCCTCTCCAGGCAAAGAGACAAAGAGGAGCAACAACGCGCGCTGGGGCTGGCGAGCGTTGCCGCCGAGCGCCGCCAAGACGACGAGAAGACGCCGCGCCGTGCCGGGCCGAGCGCGCGCACCGAAAGAAAACTCACGTGACCCGGCTCGTCCGCCGTATGCCGCTTGCCGGGTGCGTAGGTGGGGTTGATGGCCGCTGTGTGGTTGGGTTGGAGAGCAGAGATGCCGCGGTGTGAGCGTGAGAAGGGGGGGGGCGGAGCAAAAGACGAAAACGCAGCTTCTTGTGTTCACACCCGCGGCAAGCGGCGCCTGCCCGCACGAGCGCGCCAACCCTGTAGCTCACACTCAAAGCGCTTGAGCGCCAGCACCATCCGCGCGACCACGCTGAAACTCTTCCGTCCCGAGGCGGGAGCCCCCTCCTTGGTCGGTTCCGTCATGAGACCCGTCCTCTTCTGTTGCGCGTGGGGCGGGCGCTTGCGTGCGTTGATTGTTCTTGGTGGTGGTGTCGGGGATTTGATCGATATCTGCTGGATTGTGTTGCTCTCTGGCGAGTTGGGGGGCGCGTAAACGAAAAAAGCTCTCTCTCTCTTTCTTTCTCCCCCTCTTCTCTGGGGTCCTCCTCCCCTCCTTCAAACGCCACAGCAAACACAAACAACACCTCTACGCAATCCCGATCTAACGAAAACCTTGATGAGTGTCACCACCCCAACACCATACGACCCGTCGGGGACGATGAGCGCCCTCGTCTTTTGCGGCGGCGCGGGCGGCGACGCGGGCGGCGGCGATCGGCCGCCGCGCCCGGTTGCGTTCGCCGTTTCTGTCGCCCGCCCGCGCCTCTGGCGGCCTCTCGACGCGATCGTGCGCGTGACCTGCGCGGGCGTCTGCGGCTCCGACTTGCACTGCGCCTGGCACTGCCTCGAGAAGGGCATGGCGAACGGCACGGTCGTCGGCCACGAGGCGGTCGGGACGATCGTGGCCCTTGGCACGGCGGCGGCGGCGGCGGCGCCCCCGCCAGACGGCGGCAGCCGCCCGCTCGCGGTCGGCGACCGCGTGCTCGTGCCCTTCACGGCGTCGTGCGGCGGGTGCGAGGCGTGCGCCCGGGGCGACACGTGCCGGTGCGCGTCCTCGCGCCTGTTCGGATGGCGGTCGGAAACGAGGGCCGAGAAAGCGGCGGCGGAAGAGACCGGCGGCCAAGGCGGGGAGAAGACGAGCGCAGCAGCAGCAGCAGCAGCAGCAGCAGCAGCAGCAGCGGCGGCGGACGGAGCGCAAGAGGAGGGCGTCGATGACGCGCAAGAGGAGGGCGAGCTCGACGGCTGCCAGGCCCAGTTCGTGCGCGTGCCGCTCGCCCCCTCGACACTGCTGCGCCTGCCCAACGGCGCGGCGGACGAGCTCGGCCTCTTGCTCGGCGACATCCTCTCGACCGCCTTTTTCTGCGCGCGGCAGGGCGGCGTCTGCCCCCGCACGCGCTCGGTCGCCGTGGTCGGCTGCGGCCCCGTGGGCCTGCTGGCGGTCCTGGCCGCAAAGCACGAGTCGGCCGGCGCGGCGCGCGTCGTGGCGATCGACGGCGTCCCCGAGCGGCGCGCCTTGGCGCTCGCGATGGGCGCCGACGCGGCCGTGGGCCCCGACCTGGGCGAGGCCGCGAGGGCGCTCTGCCCGTCGGGCGGCGGCGATGACGGCAAAGGCGCGCGCGCGGACGTGGTGCTGGAGCTGGTGGGCGGGGACAGCGGCGGCGCGGGCGGGCCGCTGAGGCTCGCGTTTGACCTGCTGCGGCCGGCGGGCGTTCTGGCGTCGCAGGGCGTGCACACGGGCGCCGCCTGGCCGTGGACCCCTGTCGAGGCGTACGACAAGAACCTGACGCTCCGGTGCGGGCGGTGCCCCGCGCGGCGCGTTGCGGGCGAGCTGCTGGCCGAGCTGTTTGGCGGCGGGGAAGAGCCCGCCGGCGACGAGGCGCGGGCGCTGGTCGAGAGGGCGCTGCGGGTCTTCACGCACCGGCTGCCCATGTCGGGCGGGCCCGCGGGGTACGAGATGTTCGCGGCGCGCAGGGACGGGTGCGTCAAGGTGGCGCTGGACCCGTGGGGTGGTGAATAAATTTAAGAGTACGGATGCGGGTGAATAAATGAAGAGTACAGATGCGGTGTGTGTTTGCACAAATCGTGTGCAAAACAATTTTGCTCGCTTCAAAAAAAGGAAGAGCCGCCCGGCTGAGGGCCGGCCTCAGCCTTACGCCGACAGCGCCGCCTCGATGTCGCCCGTGAGCGACTCGGGCGTGGCCGTGGGCGCGTAGCGCTTGACGACCTGGCCGTCCTTGCCGATGAGGACCGGGAAAGTGGGATTTGGCGGAGGGGGGGGGGAGGGGGGCGGGGGTTGGTTGAGGTTTCGGTCGCTCGACGGCCGCCTGGCCGATAAAAACACTCGCAGCAAGACGTCTCGTGCGCCCGCCGCGGACTTTGCCCGTCCCGCGACAGAGCTCGTCCCACATCTTCCCCCCCTCCTCTCCCTCTTCGCGGCTGCTCCCTCCCTCCTCTTCAGTCTATTCTCACCTTGCTGAAGTTCCACTTGAAGTCCGACCCGAGCAGCCCGCTCGTCTCAGAGCGCAGCCACTCGAACAGCGGCGACGCGTCGGGGCCGTTGACGTCGGCCTTGGCCAGCAGCGTGCCCGTGAAGCCAAAGTTGCTGACGGCGTGGCGCTTGGTCGCGGCGTCGTTCTCCGGGTTCTGGGCGCCGAACTGGTTGCACGGCTGCCCCAGCACGACGAAGCCCTTGCGGCCGTAGTCCGAGACGAGCGCCTGCAGGCCCGAGAATTGGGGGGTCAGGCCGCAGGCCGTGGCCGTGTGCACGACGAGGACGACCTTGCCTTTCAGCTGGCCCATGTCGTAGGGCTTGCCGTCGACGTCCTTGAGCTTGAAGCTGTAAAAGGGGAACTGCGCGCGGCTTGTTTCGGGCGTTTGGCGGTTTCGAGGGCGCGGCGGTGCGGAAAAGGGGGGGGCGGTTAGGGAGGCGGGGGGGGCCTGCTTGGGCGGCGGCGTTGGCGGCGGCGACGGCGTTGGTTGCCGGACGCGCCACTGGATCAGGGGGGGGGGCTCTTTGACTAACGGGCGCGTGCCCTCGACATGAGAGACCCCAAGCAGCACGCAACGTGCCGGCGAGGAAAGATCGAACAAAGCGAACAATAAAAAAACGCACCTGGCCGGCCGGGGCGGCCTTCTGGCCGAAGAGCGCCATCGGGCGGAAGGCGGCGGCCGAGCGGCGGGCGGCGGCGGCGGGGCGGGCGGCGGAGGCGGCGCGGGCGCGGGCGACAAAGGCCATGCTGGTTTGGGTCTCTTCTTGCAGGTTGGGACGGGGCTGCGGATATGCGTGCTGCTGTTTGCTGTCTCTCGATGGAGGAGGAGAAAGGAGAGTTTGTGGTGAGAGGGGTGTCGTCCGATGTGCTGCCTTGATTCGCGGATCTAATCACCCGTGCGCCCGGCGACCGCGCGCCTGGCGGTTGGCGCGAGCGAGAAGACGCGTCACGCGCGCGCGCGCGTCCGCGGACGTGTGGCGCGCGCGAGACAACGCCGGCCAGCTCCTCTCCAGCTAAAGTGGTGGTGTGTGGTGGGTTTTTTGACTCGGGTGCGCGAATCGATCGCAAACGCATGGGCGCGCGCGGTGCGTGTGTGCGGCAACCTACCTGGATCTTTTAAAGAGTGTGTGTGTTTGTGTGGACGCGAATGTGCTGGGCGTTGCCTAAAAGAGAGAGGCGGTGCGTCAGGGTTCGCTTTCGCGCGACGGCAACGAAGACAGGAGCAAAGACAAACTTCGCGACGTCAGTTGGCAGTGGCAGTGGTTTTTACAGGGGACACGGTAGCAAAGCACCAAGAGGTGGGTTGGTTGTGTGGTGCTGGGGCAACGACGACAAGAAAAAATGGACAAACGGGGTGGTGTGCGACGGGAAAAAGGGGGAGGTGCAGTCCCGGGACGGCAGCGGCGGCGGGCGGAGGAGCGAAAAACAAACGGGCCGCGCGCGCGTCAGGAGGGAAAAAAAAATGTCGCTCGATCGCTCGCGCTCTCTTTCATGGGGTGGGGGAGCAGAGCGTGGGGGTGCGTCAAGGTCAAGAAAGGGCGACTCGTGCGGAAACGGGGTGGGGGGGAAACGAAATCCGAGGACGGGTTGTTTGGGTTGTTCATTGCTTGCTCGTCGTCAGGGGCCGGGGGGGCGGGGGGGGGCGGGGGCAGAGGGCCCCGCGGAGAAGGGGGAAAAAAGAGAGCGACTCTGCGAGCGGGTGTCGGTCGCGTGATGTTTGGGTGCGTGGGTTCGTTCGTTTGGGATTGGTCGGGGACCTTCGTCTGGTGGCAAAGAGAGAGAGGGGGGAGAGGAGGATCGGGCGGCGCGGCAACGAGCCAGCGAGCGACGAGGCGAGAAAAGAGAGGGGGAAGGAAACGAGACACAGGCGCGCGAGAGCGCGCCGTCATATCCCCTCCCCCTCTCCTTCACCCGCGGTGTCTCCTGTCGCGCTCCTGCTGCTGCTGGATGCGCTTGATGTCCTCGGGCTCCAGCTTGCGCGCCGTCAGCGCCACGGGCACCGCCGTGCCGCCGCCCCCGCAGCTGCGGCAGGGGCTGCGGCCGGTGCCCGAGCAAGTCCGGCAGCCGACGTCGCGGTCGCTCCAGCGCACGCAGGCGCACTCCTCCTTGCCCGTGCCGCCGCACGTGACGCAGTCGCGGTTGCCGCCGCGGCTCGGGTCCTGCGAGTTGGGGGTGTGGATGGTGATAAGGGGGGGCGTGATTGGGGAGGTGGGTTTTTGGAGGGGGGAGGGGGGCGTGAGAGGGGAGGGGAGGGAAAAGCGGCTTGCGCCCGACGCGCGCGCGAAAAAGCGCGCCGTCGCCGACCAAATCGGCGCCGTCGCCGCCGATTCTCTCCCGAGGCAACAGGAAACGCAAACTCACCGTCTCGGGATGGGTGATGGCCCACGCGGCCGCGGCGGCCAGGCCCAGCTCGATGAGCATCGTCGTGGGGCTGGCCTTGCGCGCGACGGAGCGGCGGCGCGAGGGGGCCGCGAACAGCGACGAGGAGGGGGAGAAAGAGGGAGGGGCGAGGGGGACGAGGGAGGGCGCGGACGTTGTCGCCGCGTTGGGCAGGCGGAACGCGCCACCAGCCGTCGCGGCGCGCGCGGCGCCGCCGAGGGCGGACATCGCGAGGACGGCGGCCCAGAGGGAGGGGTCAACGCTCCGGGTTTGCGACGCGTCAGGAAAAAGAGAGAGCGCGTTTTTCGTGTGGTTGCAGGGGCTTTGGTCGGCTCTCCTCTTGGGCTGGCGCGCTTGGTCTTGGACGAGGTGGGCGTGTGTATGGTGTGATATGGGCAAACGATTGGCTCGGTTTCGTGTGTGTGATGTGTGTAGGGGGAAGAGCTTGAGGAGGGCGGGGAAAGACCCAGGGGAAAGGGTGAAAGAGAGAGAGAAGAGCTTGCAAAAAAGCGGTCCACACGAGATCCACCAGCGCCGTAAGCAATCAAGAGCCTCGGCGGTCACAAGGCCATCGTCATCGACGACAACGAACCATCTCGCGGAGCGCTGCAACACGCGCCCCAAAGGGAGGACCTCTTGACGCCGCCCCTTGGAAGCGGATTTTCCATTGTTCAAAAATCCTTGAACAAGGTCGCCACCCGCCACCATGAGCAGCAGCAAAGCGAAAAAGCTCGCGCGCAAGGCCGAGACGGCGCTGGCCAACGAGCACCTCGCCACGGTGAAGCGCGCCAACGCGCTGGCCGACCCGCTGGCGCCGGTCGCGCCGATGCTGATGTCGTTCGAGCTGGAATCGATCGGCGGCGCCGGCGCCGGCGCCGAAGCAGAAACGGCGTGCCCTGTCTGCGTCGTCGGCGCCTCGGCCGCGTCCCTCGCGCCGGCCACGCTCGAGGCCGCGCACGCCCTGTGCCGCGCCAACATGGAGGCCCTCTACGAGCCCGTGTGGGGGCCCTGGGACGCCGCGAAGAAGCGCCAGCAGCTCTCGGACGGCGCCTCGCGCTTCCTCCTCGCCTATGCGCCCGCCGCCCCCGCCGCCGCCGCCGGAAAAGGCGCGCCGGCGCCGGCGACCGCGACGGGCGGCGGCGACGGCGGCGGCCCCGCGCCGTCCTCGGCCGACTCGCGCTCGCCGGAGGACCAGGAGGGGGGCAGGCGTCCGCCGGCCGCCCGAGAGCAGGGGGAGGAGCTCGTCGGCCTCCTCAACTACAGATTCGAGCTCGACGACGCCGGCGGCACGGGCCGTGGCCTGCCGACGCCGGCCGCCTACTGCTACGAGCTGCAGCTGAGCGCCCGGGCGCGGCGCAGGGGGCTGGGCCGCCGCCTCATGCGCGTCCTGGAGCTGGCCGCCGCCCGCGCGGGCATGCGCGCCGTCATCCTGACCGTCCTCGACGCCAACGCGGCGGCGCGGGCGCTGTACGCAGGACTAGGCTACTCGCTCGACCCCAACTCGCCCGACCCGGAGGACGCGGACGAGGCGCACGCGGGATACCGCATCCTGCGCAAGGACTTTCCCGAGGCAGTGGTCGCGGCGTCGAGGCGGGCGGCGGAGATGGAGGCGGCCAAGGCGGCGGCGGGGGCTGGGGCGGCGGCAGCGGGAGGAGGAGGGGCGGCGGTCGCGGCGGCGGCGGCGGCAAGATGAAGGAAACCCGGAATCGGGGGACGCGCGCGCGCGCACGTCTCTGTTTATGCTCTTTTTCTGCATTGGAAACGTTTCAACCGCGTGTCGTCTATCGGCTGACTCCTAGGCGCCGGCGGCGACAGCAGCCACCGTCAGCTGGCGCCGGAGTGCGGCCGACACCGGGCGCGGCGCCGAGGGGCGCGGCGTCGACGGCGGGCGGGGCGCCTCGCGCGCGCGGCAGCGCTCCAGGGCCGCTGCCAGGGCGCCCTGCGCTTTGGTGGCCTTGCGCTCGGCCGACGCGAGCGCGCGCTCGAGCTCGCCGACGCGTTTCTCCTTTTCCGCGGCTCCTTGGCGCTCCCGTTCCCGCTCCCGCTCGCCCGCCGCCTGCTCGCGCGCCGCCGCCTTTTGCCGCCGCTCCCGCTCCTCCTCCTGCTCCTCCTCTCGTGCGGCCCGCTGCCCCTTCGACAGCTCGGCGCATCTAGCCTCGGCCGCGGCCAGCTGCGCCTCGAGCGCCCCGCACCGCCGCTGCGCGTCGGCTGCGGCTTGCCCGTGCTCGGCGGCCGCCTTGACCGATGCGCGGCGCAGCAGCCCGTTCTTCTCTCTCGCGGCGGCGGCGGCGGCGATCGCCGCCGCCTGTGCAGCCCCGGCCTGTGCAACCTCGGCCTTTGTCAAACGCGCCTGCAGCAGCTCGTGCCGCTCCCGCCACTCGTCGAGCTCGCGCTCGGTCGAGGCCGCCGCTGCCGAGGCCGCCGCCGCCGCCGCCGCCGCCGCCAGCGCATCTGCTGCCGCCGCCGCTCGCCGCCGCTCCTCGTCCTGCTGCTCCGCCTGCTGCTGCTGCTGCTGCTGCGCCCAGGCCGCGGCGGCCGCCGCCTTGACGGCCTGTCGGGCCTCTTCAGCCGCCAAGGCCAGCCGCTGCTCCGTCCCCTCCAGCTTGTGCTGCAGGCTCGCGTGCCGCTCGCGCCACTGGTCGAGCTCCCCTTCCTTTTGGGCCGAGGCCGCCGCCTCTGCTTGCTGCCGGCCGGCCGCCGCCGCGACCACGCGCGCGCGCTCTCGTCGCCCCCGCTCTTGCTCGGCGGCAGCCGCCGACGCCGCCGACCACGCCAACCCCGCCTCGGCCTCCTGCAGGCGGCACTGCAGCGCGTCATGCCTCCCGCGCCACTGCGCCAGCTCGCGTGCCGAGGCCGCGGCGGCGGCTTTGGCACTTTCCGACGCTGCCGCCGCGACCGCCGCCGCTGCCGCCTGGTCGGGCGCTGCTGCTCCGACTGTTGCCGCTCTTGCTGCTGCTGCCGCTTCTGCCGCTCCTGCTGCTGCTGCTGCTTCAGCCGCGGCCTTGGACGCCACCTCTGCTCTTGCGTCCTGGGCCTCGCGCCGCGCCGACTGCAGCTGCCCCTCGAGGGCCGTCGCGCGTGCCCGCAGCAGCCCCAGAGCCGCCGTCGCAGCAGCGCAGCCGCCGCCGGCAGGCGCCCCTTGCTGCTGCCGCTGCTGCTGCTCGGCCGTCGCTGCCTCCTGCTGCTGCTGCTGCTGCCGCCTCAGCGCGGCCATGCTCGTGCGCAGGGACGTGTTCCCGCGGTCGAGCATCTCCAAGTGGCGCTGCAGGGCGATCATCTGGTCGCGACACCCTTCCGCGCCGCCGCCGCCGCCGCCGCCGTTGCCACCGCTTGGGCTGTCGGCTGCTTCATTGCCGCCCGCGACGCCCCCTTGGTCGTTCTCGCCCTCGCCCTCCTGCACGCTCGCCGCCCTGCTGCGCCTGCGCCCGAACGCGCCGCCCAGACGCTTTAGGCACGCCTCCGTCTGCTCCTTGAGACGCAGCACGTGCTTGCTCATGTCGGTGGCGCGCGGGGAGTGCGCTGCTGCTGCTGCTGCTGCTGCTGCTGTCGTTGCTATCGCCGCAGCGGCCGCCGCTGCGGCCTGCGGCTGCTTAGGCGAGCGCCCTGTCGGCAGCAGCGGCTGCAGGACGAGGCTGGCGCTGACGCCGCCGCCGCCGCCGCCGCTGCCCGGGAGAGATGCGCCCAGCAGCACCGCGGAGGAGGAAGCAGGAGCCGTCGAGGTAAACCCTCCCGCGCGCGCAGGTCGCAGCAGCGCAAAGGGAGAGGGAGCGGCGCCGGCGTGCCCGGTCGCCGCCTCGGACGCGGCCGCCGCCGACGAGGACGCGGGCGGCGGCTCGTTGCCCGCACACAGCGTCTGCAGCGCGAGCTGCGGCTGGTACTCGCGGGGCCGCTTGAAGACGACCATTCTCGTTTGAAGGGGGGAAAGGTGGCGCGCGTCGAAAAACGAATGGAACGGTGGACAAAAAACAGCGAGCGGAGACCGCCGCCGACGGTCTTCCGTCGCTGCCGACGAGCTTTTTTGGAGAGCGAGGGAGGGCGCGAAGAAACGGCGGGCGGCGACGGCGGCGGGCGGCGCCAAGTGAAACTATAGGCGTCATCCCCTGCCTGGCCTTTTGTTATCGACCGATCAAAGAGCTATCGACAACGCACAGAGCAGTCCCATCCGGTTCCCGACGCAAAAGAGAGCCGCGAGTCTTTTTGCCTCTTGACGCCGTTGTCGCCGCTCGAACGCCGCTCGAGGAGAGACACACAAGAAAGCGTGACAGCTGCGGCCGTTGCCACGGGGGCCTATCCCCCAACCCAGCCGCCCCCACGGACCGCAGATCCGCGCGCGCCTGCTTCCCATTCCCATCGCATCGACTCGAAAGTGATGGCGCGCGCCTGAAAGAAATTCTAGAACAGAAGCGATCATGGTGAGAGCAGAGAGCCATTGCCGCCCTCTCTGCCGTCGGCGAGGGGTCAACGTCGGGCTGTCCCTCTCGCGCCCGCTCGCTCTGCTCAACAAAAAAAACCTCGCTCACGCTCCTCCTGCCCGAGGGAAAAACAACAGTCGATCGCATGGCGCGAGGTGGCGGCCACGGGCCCTGCGCCGTGCGCGCGGTCCGGCCACACGCTCACGGCCATGCCCGGCGCGCGATCGCGCTTCCTGCTGTTTGGCGGCCACGGGCGCAGCGAGGGTGAGACGACGGCGGCGAGCGAGAGAGGCGGCGAGAAAGCGAGAGGAAAGGCGCGCCCCCTCACTCCCCTCAAATGAGCTCGCCGCGTGATTGAGTTCCATTTCTTAACGCCTCTGCTCGCTTTCCCCCCGCCACCCTGCCGAGCAACAAACAAAAACGATCAGACGGCAAGCCCCACGCCTTCAACGACCTGTACGAGCTTGAAACAGCGGCGGGGGGCGCCGGCCCCGCTCGGTGGACACGCCTGGCGGGCGGCGGCGGCGGCAGCGGCGGCGGCGGCGGCGGCAACAACAACACCGGCCCGTCGCCGCCGCCGCGCGCCAAGCACTTTGCCGTCGCGCTGGACGAGCGGCGCCTGCTCGTGTGCGGAGGGCTCGACAAGCGCGCCCGCCTGGCCGACATGTGGCTCTACGAAGCCGGGGACGACGGCGCGCAGGGCCGCTGGCGCGAGGTGCTCCCCTCGGTCGCGGGCGGCGCGGACAGAGGCGTCGCGCCGGCCGCGCCGCCGTCCCCGCCTCCCGCCCGCGCGCACGCGACGGCCACCCTCGTCCGCCCGGGCCTCATCCTCGTCTTTGGCGGGTACGGGGGCGCGGGCACCGTCTACGGGGACCTGTGGGCGCTGCGCTACGCGGCGGCCCCTCTGTCGCCCGACGGTGACGCCGGCGCAGGCGCAGGCGCAGGCGCAGGCGCCGCCGGCGAGGGCGCGGCAGGAGGAGAGGGAGGCGCCTGGACCTTCGAGTGGGAGGACCTCACGGCGCGGGCGGCGGCCGAAGCCTTGGGCGACGGGTCTCTGCCGTGCTTGCAAGCGGCCCCCCCGCTCCCACGCTTTGACCACGCGGCCGTGGCCGCGCGGGTGCCTGTGCCTGGGCCTGGTGGCGACGACGGCAGCAGAGGCGGCGGCGACGGCGACGCGCCCAACCGCCTCCTCATTATGGGCGGGCGCGACCTGTCGCGCATGTTCGGTGACGTGGCCGCGCTCGACCTCGAGACGCTCGCGTGGTGCAACCACGGCGAGCAGGGCGGCCAGGAGCAGCAAAAGCGGGCGCTGGTGCTGCCGCCGGACGAGCAGACGACGGCGGGGCCAGAGGACGCAGACGCCTTCGCTAGCGGCGACGGCGGCGGCGGCGTATGCTCGCTGCTGGCGTCGGCCGTCCCTTGCGTCCCGCACCACCGCGTCTTCACGCTGGGCGGACGCCGCGGCGTCATGCGCTACTGCCGCCGCGGCGTGAGCGCGCTGCTGCTCGGAGCGGGGGGCGCCGGGCGGGAGGCGGCGGAGGACGGCAGCGCCTGGAGCTCGCCGCTGCCGCCGCCCTCGCTCGCGTTGGCCGCGACCGCCGCCCCCTGCCCGCGCGAGGACAGCGCCTGGGCCTACGACCCCCGCGCCTCCTCCTTCGTGCTCTTCGGCGGGTGGGCCGACCGATGGCTGTCCGACCTGCGCGTCTGCGACGCCTCGGCCGTCATCGGCCCGCCCTACGCCGTCTCCGCCGTCGAGCCGGCCGGCGGGCCCGTCTCTGGCGGCACCGAGGTGCGGGTGCGGGTGCGGGGGCTGCGCTTCCCCCGCGGGGGCGGCGGCGGCGGCGGCGGCGTGGGGGAGCCGGCGGGCGCGGCGTCGGACGGCAGCACGCAGACGCCGGTCAAGAAGGGCGGCCGCGTCCTCGTCAAGTTTGAGGCCGTCGCGGGCGCGGCCGCGCCTTGTTCCGTCGCCGCCGCCCCCGCCTCGCCGCCGCCCTTCCTGCCCTCTGCCGTCGTCGAGGGCGAGCTCGTCGACGGCGGCGCGGCCGTCCGCTGCCGCGCCCCCTCGTTCGCCGCGCACGGCGCCCGCACCGTGCGCGTGCGCGTGGCGTGCCCGGACGCGGGCGGCGCCTGGACCGTCGCGGGAGGCGGCGGGGCGGCGGCCGACGCGGCGGCCTCGTTTAGCTACCACGCCGACACGGCCGCGCGAAACTGCGTCGCCTTTGGCCCCGCGCTCGGCGGCGGCGGCGGCGGCGGCGGCGGCGGCGGCGGCGGCGCAGGGCACCCCGCGCTGGCGCTGCCGCCGCTGCCGAGCGCCGATCCCGTGGGGGCCGACGCGACCGCGCGCGGGGATCCGGCGGGGCCGGCCCCTGCTCCTGCCGCTGGCGCGGCCGCCCCTTCCCCCTCGTTGTCGCCAGCGGCGGCGGCGGCGGCGGCAGCGGCGGCGGCGGCCGCGCAAGCCCTGCCCGTCGCGCGGCTCGCCGCCGGCGTCGAGGCGCCCCTGTTTGTCCAGGCGCGCGACACGGCCAACGCGCGGCGCGCGTCCGGGGGCGACCGCTTTCTGGCGTCGCTCGAAGCCGTGCGGCCCGGGCGGGGTGGCGGCGCGCGCGTCGCTGCCGCTGCCGCCGCCGCCGAGGGCGACGACGCGCCGCCCAAGCCGGCCGCTGCGGCGGCGCCGCCGCTGCCGGGCGTGCCGCTGGCCGTCGCGGACGAGGGGGCCGGAAGCTACTCGGCGCTCGTGCGCGCGCCTCCCGCGCCCGGCCGCTACCTGCTCCACGTGTGCCATCACGACCTGGGCGCGGCCGCTCCCGCGCACGTGCGGGGCAGCCCCTTTTTGATCGAGGTGGTGGCGGCAGCGGCGGCGGGAGGGGCGGCGGCGGCGGCAGCGGGAGGGGCGGTCGTGCCGGCAGCGCCCTCGAGCGGGGCGGCAACGGCAGAAGCGGCGGCGGCGACGGCGGCAAGCGCCCTGCAGCAGCAGCAGCCGGAGCAAGACAAGGAGCACCGGCAAAAGCACATGCTGATGCAGCGCATGCTCGCCGGCGCCGTCTCGCTGGTCGAGGGCGTCGAGGAGTGGACGCGCTCTGTGACGGCGGCCGTCGCGCTCGGCACCGCCGCCGCCGCCGCCGCCTCCTCCGCCGGCGCGTCTGCTGCGTCGCCTCCTCCCCCTCCCCCCGCCGACGTGATCAAGGCGCTCGGCGGGCTGCGGCTGCTGCGCACGGGCCGCGCAGGCGTCGAGCTGGTCGTGGACCAGCTGCGCGCGTCGCTCGGGTTCGTTGCGGCCGAGACGTCGGCGGCTGCTGCGGCTGCTGCGGCCGCTGCTGCTGCCGCAGGCGCCGCCCCCGTTTTTGCCGACGGTGCCGCGGCTCTTCCAGGAGCGGCGGCAGCAGCAGCAGCAGCAGCAGCAGCCGCAGCCGCAGCGGCCCCTCTCTCCCTCCAGCAGCAGCAAAAGCTGGCGCAGCAGCAGGCGCTCCTGCAGCAGCAGGCGGCCGCCGTCGCCAAGCTCGAGCGCCGCCTCGACGAGTCGGCCGCCCGCCTGCAGGCCGCCCGCCGCGCCGCGCCCGCCGCCCGCGCCGCGCTCGAGCCCTCGTCGGCGGCGGCGGGCGGCCGCGCCGAGCGCGAGATCGACTCCCTCTGCCGCCGCGCCCAGGCCTTCTGCGGCGCCCTCCCCTCCCGCGCCCTGTTCACGCGCGCGGCCGGCGCCGAGGCCGCCTACGAGGAGCTGGACGCCTGCAGCAAGGAGCTCGCCCTCCTGCGGCGCGAGAGCGGCCGCCTGGAGGCGCTCGCGGCTGTCCTGTCCTTTTCGTCCTCGGACGGCGGCGGCGGCGGCGGCGGCGGCGGCGGCGGCAACCCGAGCTCGTCCTCGTCGTCGTCTTCGGCGTCCCTGCTGCAGCTGCAGCAGGCGTCGAAAGCGCTGGACGAGGCCGCGGACGACCTCGCGACGGCAAAGACCACGTGGGACATGGCGTGCTCGGCCGACGCCGCCATCGCGCGCTGGAAGGCGTCCCTGTGGTCGGAGGAGGCGGCGGCGGCGGCGGCAGCGGCGGCGGCGGCAGTAGACGGAGCGTCGGCAGCAGCGGCGCCGGCGGCCCCGCTGCCCCCCTGGCGCCCGGACGAGGTCGAGGAGGGCGCCAAGGCGCTGCTGCGCGAGGTGCGCGCCCTGCCTTGCCGCGCCCGCTGCGATTGGGACCTCGGCCGCCGCCTCGAGCAGGCCGCGCGCGAGCTCGCCGCCTCGATGCCGCTGGCCGCAGAGCTGCGCGCGCCGTCGATCAAGGCGCGCCACTGGCGGCTGATCGCCGAGGCGACGGGCGTCGCCGCGCTCGGCCCCGCGCGCCCGGGCGGCTTCACGCTGGGCGACCTGCTGGCCGCGGGCCTGCACCGCTTCGAGGATGAGGTGGCCGAGGTGGCCGACCGCGCGGCCAAGGAGGACAAGACCGAGGCAGCGCTCGCGCGCGTGGCCGACGCCTGGTCGCGCGTCCGGCTGTCGCTCGCGCCTGTCTCGACGCACGGCGGGCCGGGCGCCGCCGCCGCCGCCGCCGCTTCCTCTCGCACCGCGTCCTCGCCGCCGCCGCCCCCGCAACAGCTTTGCACGGTCCGGATGGAGGAGGAGGACGCCGAGGCGCTCGAGGAGCACCTCGTGCTGGTGCAGGGGCTGGCGCAGGGCCGCTACGCCGCCGCCTTCTCCGGCGAGATCGCCCGGTGGCAGCGCGCCCTGTCGTGCGTGGCCGACGGCGTCTCTTCGCTCGCCGCGGTGCAAAAGTCGTGGCTGCAGCTCGAGGCGCTGTTTGTCGGCTCGGAGGACATCCGCCGGCAGCTGCCGGCCGCCGCGCGCCGCTTTGAGGGCGTCGACGCGCTCGTGCGGCGCGTGCTGCGCTCCTTCGCCGCCTCGCCGGGCCCAGGCACGATCGTCGCGTGCTTCACGGCGCCCGGCCTCGCCGACGACCTGGCCGAGGCGCAGGCGGGGCTCGACGCGTGCGGCAGGGCGCTCGCCGACTTTGTTGAGTCCAAGCGCCGCTTCCAGCCGCGCTTCTACTTTGTGTCGTCGGCCGACCTGCTCGACCTCCTGTCGACGGGCGACGACCCGCGGCGCGTGCTGCAGCACCTGCCCAAGATCTTCCAGGCGATCGGGTCCCTCAGGCTCGAGGAGGAGGGGGAGGAGGCGGGCGAGGGCGGGGCGAAGCAGCGGCCGCTGGCGGCGACGGCCGCGGCGACGACGACGGCGCGTGCGGGCGCCGGCAAGCTGCGCCGCCCCCGCGCTCTGGGCATCGTCTCTTGCGTGGGGGACGAGTACGTCCCCTTCGCCTCGCCCATGGAGCTCGAGGGCCCCGTCGAGGGCTACGTGACCGACCTCGTGCGCCGCATGCGCGCCGAGGTGCGGCGCGTGGTCGGCGAGGCCGTTGCCTCCTACCCGCGGGCGCCGCCCGACGCGGCCGGCGGCGGCGAGCCGGACCAGCAGCAGCAGCGCGACTTTTTCGCGGCGCGCGAGCGGTGGCTGCTCTCCCTGCCCGGGCAGGCGGGCCTGCTCGCGTCGCAGGTCGCGTGGACGCACGACGTCGAGAGCGCCTTCGACGCCGCGAGCCGCGGCGGGCAGCGCGGCGCCATGCGCGCCGCCTGCCGCCGGCAGGCCGCCGCGCTCGCCGCGCTCGTCGAGGCCACGCGCCGGCCGCTGAGCGGCGCGGACCGCCAGCGCGTCATGAACCAGATCACCATGGACGCGCACGGGCGCGACGTGACCGACGGCCTGGCCGCGATGCCCGAGCTCTTGGCTACTGCCGGAGGTGGCGGGGGCGCAGGAGGAGCAGGAGCAGGCGGACCGGGCGCGTCCTCCTCCTCCTCCTCCTCCTCCTCCTCCTCCTCCTCCTCCTGCTTCCAGTGGACGTGCCAGCTTCGCGCCTACTGGGACGCGGGGGTGTCGGACGCCCGCCTGCGCATCTGCGACGCCACCTTCGACTACGGCCACGAGTACCTGGGCAGCGGCCCGCGCCTGGTCGTCACCCCGCTGACCGACCGCGTGTACATCACCGCCACCCAGGCCTGCTGGCTGGGCCTGGGCACCGCGCCCGCGGGCCCTGCGGGCACGGGCAAGACCGAGTCGACAAAAGATCTGGCTGCAGCGCTTGGGAGGGCCTCGTACGTTTTTAACTGCTCGCCCGAGCTGGACTACCGGGCCATGGGGGACATCTTCAAGGGCCTGGCGGCGAGCGGGTCGTGGGGCTGCTTCGACGAGTTCAACCGGCTCGTGCCCGAGGTGCTGTCGGTGTGCAGCGTGCAGTTCAAGGCCGTCTTGGACGCGCAGCGGCGCAAGGTGCGTGTTGTTTTTTCTTTTGGTTGTTGTTCGTGTCGGGCGAGCGTTTGTCGTTCCCGTCGTCGATTGATTGTATTTTCTATACGCGTCGCGGGAGGCTTGTCTGCTCACACACGATCACACACGTCGTCCTACCTCCTTCGATTCTTGCCACTTCAAACCAACCGATAAACAACCACCAACAACCACGAAAAAAACAAAAAAAAACAGGCGGCGCTGCCGGGCCGCGGCCTCGCGCACGTCGACCGCGCAACGGGGCGCCTCGTGCCCGCGCTGCCGGCCTCGTCCTTCTCGTTCGTGGCGGCCGACGGCGTCACCATGCCGCTCGAGGAGGGCTGCGCCGTGTTCATCACGATGAACCCTGGCTACATCGGACGCGCGGGTGAGAAGTAATCGGCGCTCTTTTGTTTTTGTTTGCTTTTGGCCGCAACGAAAGAAAAAAAAGCGACAGCTCGAGGCGCCAGATCTCTCACCCCCTGGCCTCGCCCAAAACTCAAACCAACAAACAAACAAAACAAACAAAACAAAAACAAAACAGAGCTCCCCGAGTCGCTCAAGGCCCTCTTCCGCCCCATCACCGTCGTCGTGCCCGACCGCCAGCTCATCATGGAGAACATGCTCATGGCCGAGGGGTTTGTGTCGGCGCGCGCCCTGGCGCAGAAGTTCGCGGCCTTGTACTTTGTGCTCGAGGACGTGCTCAACCCGGAGAAGCACTACGACTGGGGCCTGCGCTCGATCAAGAGCGTGCTGGTGGTGGCCGGCGCCCTGCTGCGCGCCGAGGGGGCGGCGGCCCCGGGGGGCGGCGAGCCGACGCAGCACTTGCAGGCGCGCGTCGAGGCCGACGTGCTGTTCCGCGCGCTGCGCGACTTCAACGTTCCGAAAATCCTCGCGCGCGACCTGCCCGTCTTCCTCGCCCTGCTGTCCGACCTGTTCCCGGGCGACGCGCCCGAGCGCCGCCGCGACGCGCGCTTCGAGCGCTGCATCGCCGAGGCCGCCGCCGAGCTCGGACTGGTGCCCGACCCGGACTTTGTGCTGCGCGTCGTCCAGCTGTCGGAGCTGCTGGCCATCCGCCACTGCGTCTTCCTGATGGGCCCCACGGGCTGCGGCCGCACCGAGGCGCGCGCCGTGCTCGCGCGCGCGCTGCAAAAGGGCGTGCCCTTGGGTCCGGGCGACCCGCCGGTGGCCAACGACTACCTGCGTCCCAACAACGGCAAGCGCGTGACCGTGCGCGAGATTGACCCAAAGGCGGTCAGCACCCAGGAGCTCTACGGCTACGTCAACATGTCCACGCGCGAGTGGCGCGACGGCGTGCTGAGCGGCGCCATGCGCGAGATGGCCGCCGCGCCGCAAGAGGGCGGGCCGCAGTGGCTGGTGCTGGACGGGGACCTGGACGCCAACTGGATCGAGAGCATGAACTCGGTCATGGACGACAACCGGTGCGAACAAAAAACGGGACACAGAGTTTTTTGGGTTTTTTTGCCGCTTTTCCTCTCGTTTCTTCCCACGCGCGCCCCCCCCCCCCCCCCCCCCCCCCCCCCCCCCCCCCCCACCCCCCCACAACCCCACACCACCCCCCACCCCCACCCCCCCCCCCACACACCACCACACCCACCCCCACACACACCAACAACCACACCCACACACACACACACCCACACACACA
>Ga0105053_10005346_pt1 | contig 18298 bp, 15 predicted proteins | sample BON01_FD_78093 | JGI IMG/M metagenome (GOLD analysis project Ga0105053, IMG submission 78093) | Freshwater microbial communities from Lake Bonney liftoff mats and glacier meltwater in Antarctica - BON-01 | ecosystem: Environmental > Aquatic > Freshwater > Ice > Glacier meltwater | place: Lake...
CGCTTCAAATATCGGATGCCATCAGCAAGGATTTCTCCTTTCCTACTTTCTATAAGAACGTGAGTTGTGGTATTGGAATCTTCATGTGCAATTATGAGAAGGCGCTCGAAGTACTGCCACATCCAAGCATGAAACCAGTACGAATGCCAGGAGGACGAGCCGTTGTCATTTTTTCCTGCTATCAATACAAAACGGTGATGAACATGCAGCCTTACAACGAGATTGCCATGACCATTCCATTGCTCATCAATCCAAGTATCAGCGTTCCTGTATTGCCGTTGGTTTCTAAAGCATTTAAGAATTTCGGCTATCATGTGTTCTCTATGCCAGTTACTTCTGAAGAGAACAGAATTAGAGGTCAAAAACTGTGGGGAATCCCAAAAGTGACAGAGCGATTGGATATTGAGCAGAAAGATGGATGCTCAACAACCGTTGCATTTGATGCAAACGATAAAGAGTATTTCCGCTTACGAATTCCAATGAACGGCAATGCCGAAAGTTTTAATGAAACGGGGCAATTGTATTCGGTTAGAGAGAATGAATTAGTAAAAGCCGAAACCAATTTCAAAGGCGATTTTAAGGTGAACAAGCACATGGGATTGCTGTTGAGCAAAGGCAAGAAATCAGACAATCCATTATTGACGTTGGGCAATTCTTCAAGAGCAGAGGTTTTAAAGAAATTAGAAATTGAGGAGAGCGTTTTTCAAACAAGATGGTGCCCGAGTATGGAAGCCTGTTTCGACCTCGGAAAAGTGGTTTCTGTGTAATGGAAAAAGACGATAGACCACAGATTATGGTCCATCGACCACAGACGGCAGACGACAGAAAGCTTTCTGCGCCTGCTATATCAGCCCGCCATTGTCTATCGTCTATCGACTATCGACTATTTACCTTTTTCCTTTTATCCTTTTCATTAGCCGGTTGTGCCCTTCCCATGCGTGGTGTTGTTTATTTGCGCCCCGATCTGAAAGATCACAAATGGCTTCATGCACGGGACATCAAAGCACCCGACACGCCTTTTCGCTTCTTCGAAAGCGAACCTAATAATCTAGGTAAGCGAATAGGAATAAACGACTGGTCGCCTTACGTAGTTCCAATTTGGCGTAGTTTAGATGAGTTGGTGCAGGTCCATCCAAATCAGGCGCTGGTCATCATTCGCAACGATACCATTCTCTATGAGCATTATGCGGATGGCGATAAATCGCACCTGCATCCCTCCTATTCCGTTGCCAAATCTTTCACCTCGGCCTTGGTTGGTTTTGCCGTGCAGGATGGTTTGATAGGTTCGATGGATGACCTGCTTTGCTCCTACCTGCCAGGATTCAGCGAAGATTCCCGCTATAATCGCGTTAAGCTGAAACACTTGCTCAATCACACTTCTGGTATTGAGCACCCGCTTACCGTTGATGGTCTGTTTTATTATGGCAAGTATTTGGGCAAGGCCACCCGTTTCATCAAATTCAAACGCGAACCGGGCGTTGCGCAGGCATATATGAACATGAACATCTGGTTGATGGGGCAGGTGCTGGAAAAGGTGACAGGCGCACCGCTCAATGAATACATGCAATCCAAAATCTGGATTCCACTTGGGATGGAAAGCGATGCGCGTTGGAGTGCCGACAGAAAAGAACGCATTAAACCTTATTGCTGCATTCAGGCAACGGCCTTGGATTATGCCAAATTCGGACGTTTCTACATGAAGAAAGGAAACTGGCAGGGAGAACAATTGCTGAACAGGAATTGGGTAGAATCAACCCTCTCTCGCGATACTACCGAGGGCGGCACCTTCGGTTACCACAATTGCTGGTACATCGGTTACAAAGAATACAACGACTTTCTGGCGATTGGTCTTTACAAGCAGCACATTTATATCAACCCAGACAGGAATATCATCATTATTTCCTTGAACGAAAGGCCGCATTCGAAGGCTCAGAAAGCGTTGAACTGGGAAGATATTTTTCATCAGATAGTGGATCAACTATAAGTTGAGCGCAACTTGTAATCCAAAAAGTTCGTTCTACCTTCATCGCGGCCGTTGCAAGTTGCTGAAAACCTAAGACCAATGTCGTTTTTTAAGAAGGTATGGAATCATCAGTCCGTTCAGCGAACGCTCTATTTTTTCCCCTTCCGTTTGTTGGTGCTTCACCTAAAAAAGAACTACCTGCTACTCTTTGCTTGGGTTGCACTTGGTGCACTTGCTTCCGGAGCAATTGGTCATGGTTATGGTGTTCCGTATCTCTTTTGGGACCCTGAATACATGGGGCAAGTAGATTTTTGGTCCTTTATGATTCTCGGATTCTCCTTAGGCGGATTCATTATGGCATTCCATATTTCTAGCTATATCCAGAACGCTTACCGTTTCCCTTTTTTGGCCACGGTTTCAAAACCGTTCTTTAAATATTCTCTCAACAACTCTATAATTCCTGGCATATTCCTAGTAATCTACGTATTCAGCATTATCAAATTTCAATATAAAAATGAGCTGTTTTTGTTGGATAATGACCTACAAGTAGGAAGTCAATTGGCGTGGGATATGGCTGGCTTACTGGCTGGAATCTTGATTTTTATGATTCCTGGCCACACCTATTTTTTGGCGTTGAGCAGGAATATATTTAAGGTGATTGGAGTTTCGGAAGAGGACCTGAGACAGAAAAGACGAAAAAAGGCTATTCAAGTTCTCATGCAAAAGAACCTCGAATGGCGTAACGTGAATGCTCCGCGAGAAGGTGACTATGAGTGGAAAGTGGTCACGTACATGGTCAATTGGTTCAAAGTTGGACTTACGAGAGATTCAGATCATTACGAAAGAGAAATGGTGCAAAAGGTCTTTCGGCAAAACCACATGATTGCGGTAGTATTCGAAATTGTAGTAATCGTCAGCTTTCTCATTTTAGGAGCTTACCGAGAAACTCCCACTCTAACAATACCTGCTGGAGCTGTCATTTTCCTCACAAGCACGATGATTTTGATGCTAACCAGTGCCATCCATTCTGCACTCAGAGGATGGTCAACCGTATTTTTTATCGCTGCCATTGTTGGCGTTCATTTTCTTGTTAAGAATGATATTATCGTGTATCAAAGCCGCGCTTATGGTTTGAATTATGATAATGCGCCTGCTGTGTATGATGTTGATTCGTTGGCCTTAGCGCAACAGAATTTCTCAACCTACGAGAAAGATGTAAATCACCATCACGAAATACTGAACAAGTGGAAACTGAAGAACATTGAAAGAAAATCAGATAAACCTAAGCTGATTATTGTTTGTGTAACAGGTGGTGGTGCCCGTTCGGCCTTATGGAGTTACAAGGCCATGCAAGTGGCCGATAGTATCACTCAAGGTGAATTGATGAAGCATACGCAGTTAATTTGTGGAGCTTCGGGCGGTATGTTCGGATTGGCCTACAGACGCGAACTTTGTTTTCGGGCACAAACAGATTCCACTATCGACCTCAACAGTCAAGAGTATGTAACCAGAATGGGAATGGATGTGCTCAATCCCATCGCCACATCTTTGGCGGTCAACGATTGGTTTATTCGGTTTCAGAGGTTCCGAGATGGCACCTATATTTATTCAAAAGATCGTGGTTATGCGCTCGAAAAGCAGTTTAACGACAATACACTCGGTTTTGTAGATAAGCGTTTGGGCGATTATGCCATTCCTGAACGGGAAGCGCTTATTCCAATGATGTTCTTTTCGCCAAGTATCATCAATGATGGACGCAGTCTTTACATCAGTTCGCAGCCAATTGCCCATCTCACGTTCAATCATCCAAATGTGCTAAAAGGTCAGGCTCTACAATCTGCGGTTGAATTCAGACGCTTATTCAAGAAGCAGGATGCAGATAATATATGGTTCAGTTCGGTTCTTAGAATGAACGCAACATTCCCGTTTATTTCGCCAGCGGTTTCGCTTCCTTCCGAACCCGAAATGGAGGTGATGGACGCAGGTTTTAGAGACACGTACGGAGCATCGTTGGCACTAAAGCATCTATACACCATTAGAAAATGGGTTGATAATAACACCAGCGGTGTTGTTATTCTTCAGATTCGCGACAGTAAAAAGATTGAACCAATACGTCCGAACGAAACGCGTTCACTCTTTAAAATGATATCCAATCCGCTTGGACACATCTACGATAACCTTTTTACCATGCAAGATTATATCAATGATGATTTAACGGTTTATGCGCAAGATTGGCTGAATACGGATTTGGAGGTAATTGACCTCGAACTTACAAGACCCGAATTAGAAGATATTTCCCTGAGTTGGCATCTAACTACCAAAGAGAAAACAATTATCGAACGATCAGCCTACAACGAAAAGAATCAAGCTGCTATGAAGCGCTTGAACGACCTTTTATTAGAAGTCAAGTAAATCTTTAACCTGCTTCCCAAAACGATTCTTAGGTAGGAATTCCCATTCCAACTTTCCCGCAAAAGGAACGGGCGTATCCAAACTTGCAGAACGAATGATTGGTGCATCTAAGTCTGCAAAAGCATTTTCGGTGATAAAGGCCGAAATTTCCGAAGCTAATCCTCCTATTAGCGTGTCTTCATGTAAGATGATGACCCTACCCGTTTTCTTCACAGTTTTCAGAATCGCGACTTTGTCGTAAGGCAGAAGCGTACGTAAATCAAGAAGATCAGCTGACACATTTGGGTTTTCTTTCAGAAACTCTAAAGCCCAATGCACGCCAATTCCGTAAGTGATAATGGAAACGTCAGAACCCTCCCTAACCAAGTTAGCCTTGCCTATCTCTACATTATAATATCCTTCAGAAACATCTTCTTTAATGCTTCTATAAAGTGACTTTTGCTCGAAATACATAACGGGATTTGGGTCTTCAAAAGAAGAAATGAGCAACCCTTTAGCGTCTGAAGGAAAAGCAGGATAAACCACTTTCAAACCTGGCGTATGCGCAAACCATGCCTCGTTGCTTTGCGAATGAAAGGGCCCTGCTCCTACTCCAGCACCTGTAGGCATACGCACGACCACATCTGCATTTTGTCCCCAGCGATAATGTGATTTGGCCAAGTTGTTTATGATCTGATTGAATCCGCAGGTCACAAAATCCGCAAACTGCATTTCTACCATCGATTTCTTCCCCTTGATGGAAAGCCCTAAACCAGTTCCGATAATGGCTGATTCACATAAAGGTGTGTTGCGCACTCTGTCCTTTCCGAACTCTTCAAGAAATCCTTCAGTTATCTTGAACACGCCACCATAATCTGCAATATCCTGCCCCATCAGAATGAGTTCGGGATGCTTTTTCATTGCTTCACGCAATCCGTCAGAAATCGCATCAATCAAACGCATTTCCTTTTTGGAAGAATTTGAGTCTACTTGGATGTATTCATGTGGTGCGTAAACATCCGCAACTTCCAATTCTGGATTTGATTCAATCTCGCCTTCGGCAAAAGCCAACTCCAAACCCTCCGTTATTTCCGCTTTTATATTCTCTCGAATTTGAGCTTCAGCCTCATCCGTCAGAATTCCCTGTTCCTTTAGAAATGCCTCATAATTATTAACAGGATCTTTCTTGGCCCATGTTTCCATCAACTCATTCGGAATGTATTTGGTTCCTGATGCCTCTTCGTGGCCACGCATTCTAAATGTCATACACTCAATCAACACTGGTCGAGGATTCTTGCTGATGTCAGATTTTATTTTTGAAACAGTATTGAACACTTCTAGAATATTGTTTCCGTCAACCTGAATACCCTCAATTCCGTAGCCAATCGCCTTATCAATAAACTGTTTGCAACGGAACTGTTCGTTGCTTGGCGTGCTCAATCCGTAACCGTTGTTCTCAATAATGAATATTACAGGAAGATCCCAAACAGCTGCCACATTAATGCTTTCGTGAAAATCGCCTTCGCTTGCACCGCCATCGCCACTAAATACAGCAGTAACTTTTCCTGTTCCGTCCAATTTCTGAGCAAGCGCTATGCCATCGGCCACTCCCATTTGGGGGCCGAGATGAGAAATCATACCTATTATATGATGCTCATTGGATCCGAAATGAAAACTGCGCTCTCTACCCTTGCTAAATCCGCTTACCTTGCCTTGAAACTGAGCAAATAGCCGATTCAAAGGCATCTTTCTCGAAGTAAAAACTCCGAGATTCCTGTGCATTGGAAGAATGTATTCATCAGCATCCAGCGCTTCGGCAACAGCTACAGAAATGGCTTCTTGACCAATACCCGAAAACCACTTACTAATGCGGCCTTGCCGAAGCAAAACCAGCATCTTCTCCTCTATCAAACGCGGTTTTAGAAGCTGTACATACAGATTCAATAACTGCTCATTACTCAGATTTTCTTTGTCGAAATTCATCCTTATTAGAATAGACCTCAAAAGTAGAAAAAGGGCTGACCGTGGAGATGAAATCCTATATGATAGCAGTCAATTAGCGTTCTTATCTTCCATATAATGATACATCAACAGCCGATAACATCCGTGCATGTCCATTGCTATACCATACTTATGGTAACCGAGCATGGAAATGGCGTACTTGCTTCTCAAGCCTTGAAGAGGTTGTATGAAGTGGCGTACTTGCTTCTCAAGCCTTGAAGAAGTCGTATGAAGTGGCGTACTTGCTTCTCAAGTTTTGGAGAGTTTGTATGAAGTGGCGTACTTGCTTCTCAAGCCTTGAATAGGTCGTATGAAGTGGCGTACTTGCTTCTCAAGACTTGAAGAGGTTATACGAAGTGGCATACTTTCTTCTCAAGTTTTGAAGAGGTTGTATGACAGTGGCGTACTTGCTTCTCAAGTTTTGAAGAGGTTGTATGAAGTGGAGTACTTGCTTCTCAAGCTTTGAAGAGTTCGTACGAAGTGGCGTACTTGCTTCTCAAGCTTTGAGAAAGCCATACGAAGTTTCACATTTAAACAGAAAGGCATTGACCTGAACAAGAGGCAAGCAAAAAAGCGAAACAGTTTTACATTTGTTCACTATCAATTTAATCGCTTCTAATGAGAAACCAATTTCTTGCCCTTGCAACGCTCATCACACTAGGATTAGGTTCCTGTAAGCCCGATGCTTGCAAAGATGTGACCTGCCTAAATGGTGGAGTCTGCGATTCTGGCGATTGCGTTTGTGCCACTGGTTATGCAGGTACCAACTGCGATACAGAACAACGATTGGCATTTGTGGGCAACTATTCGGCAGTAGAGAACTGCAACTTGGGCGATTTCAATTACGAAATCAGCATCAATGCCAATTCTGAAAATGTAACCGAGATTGTTTTGCACAACCTTGGCGATTTCGATTTTGATATAGTAGGTGTCGTAAGCGGGTCTGCTGTCACATTTACAGAGCAATCAGGAACTGGTTCTACTATAAATGGAACTGGAACGCTGAATAATGGCGTCTTAACTATTGACTATACGTTAGAAACAAGTGGCGGTCAAACCCTCACGTGTGCACTAACTGGAACCATCATTCAATAGTTGTTTATTGACAACCACTATCTGATAAGTCCGATTACATCAAACCGTTAAGTCTGTGTTTTTCCTACATTTGCAACCTTTCAATCAAAAAAACTTAAAAACAAAAAACAATGAAAAGAAGAATTCTTCAAATTTTGGGAGTAGCAGCAATCGCTACAATCGGTATGGTATCATGTGATACAGATCCTTGTAAAGATGTGGATTGTGGATTGTATGGTGAGTGCGTTGACGGTGATTGCGAATGTGATCTTGGATACGAAGGAGTCGCTTGCGCAACTGAATCTAGAGCTGATTTTATTGGAAGCTACCTTATAAACGAAGAAAGTTGTGACGTGGTGAATAAAGCTGCGTCAATAGCTGCATCAAGCACAGGAGCAAATAAAATTGCTATTTCCAATTTTGGTGATTTTGCTTGTGGCGGAACTCCAATCGTAGTAATTGCCACAGTTTTAGGTAATGACGTAACGGTGGATGCAAATCAAAGTTTTTGCTCTGGAGATATTGTAATCAATAGCGGATCAGGTTCTATCAACGCCTCGGGTACAGTTGTGACAATTACTTATTCTAGCACCTTCGGAGGGTCGACTGGAAGCTGTACTACGGTTTTTACTCCGCTCTAAGGAATATTTCAGTATCGGAAAACTCTTTTTTCTGAGAGTTGAAAAGGGCGGCCAATTGGCCGCCCTTTTCGTTTCGTTTATACTTACGGTTGCGATATATGCATTCAGACTACGTCTTCAACACCACAAAAGAAACGGCCATGGTGTCTTAACTACGGTAGTTTGAAACTAGCCACTTGCAAATCCAATATTCCCATCCAATTCATTTGTTAATCGGAATCCCTTGGGTGAAATCTAAACCGTACAATTCAGAGAACCAAACTGAACATCTAAGACAAAAAAAAGAGGCTTTCGCCTCTCTCTTGTAATCCAATTCAGACAATTGTAAGAAATCAATGTCCTCCCTTAGTCGCTTTTTGTGGAGCAGCTTGTTCAGTAGCAGAATTACCACCTTTGGTGGCAGCAGGCGCTGATTTATCGTCAGCAGCTTTACCACCTTTCGTACCACTAGAAGTTGTTTTTGCAGGAGTTTCTTCTTTTACGATAGTGGTTGTAGTTGTAGTAGTAGTTTCCGTTGCAGCAGCTTGTCCAGCTTCGTAAGCAGCAGCCTCAGCAGCGGCAGCTTCTGCAGCCATTTCATCAAGTTTTGCTTGTTCAGCAGCCTGAATAGAATCCATTTTTGCTTGCTCGGCAGCAGCTTTTTCTTCTGCGCTTGGTCCGCCTCCGCAAGATGCCAGTGCAATCATTCCACCGACTACAGAGAATAGTAGTACTTTTTTCATTTAATATAGGTATTTGTTTATTAGTTTGATACAAAAGTAATTTTTATTGAAAGATGATGGTAGGGGTTCAAAAAGCTTTATCAGACCCTTGTTGTCAATAAGGGTACAATCTTACCCATTGCTATTCCTGAATTCTGATAGTTTTGTCGCTTCTCAGTAAAACACACAGATAAAATGGCCAAAGAATATATGAGCATGCGCAACCTGCGCTTTCAGTTGCATGAAGTTTTGAATGTTGAACAGCTAACCAAGTATGAACGCTTTGCAGAGCATACCAAAGACGGTTTTGATATGATGCTTGATTCTGCCAAGCAGATATCCGACAATCTTCTTTTTCCTATTTATACAGAAATGGATGAGAAGAAACCTGAGATGAGAGATGGTGTTGTCCATGTTCATCCCGACATCAAACAGATTATGAAGGAAGTTGGTGAATCAGGATGGATTGTTGCTCAAGAAGATTTTCATCATGGAGGGCAGCAGATGCCATCTGTTGTTTACAGCGCGGCCAATTTCATTTTTCACGCAGCCAACACTTCTGCTGCTTCCTATTTTGGTTTAACCATGGGCGCTGCTGAGCTTATTTCTGCCTTTGGCTCCAAAGAACTGCAAGAAACTTATATGTCTAAAATGTTTGCTGGCGAATGGCAAGGCACCATGGCCCTCACAGAGCCTCATGCCGGAAGTTCATTGGGAGATATTTATACAACGGCTTCTGAGGCTGCTGATGGTTCTTACAAAATTAAAGGCCATAAGATTTACATCTCAGCAGGCGACCACGATGGTGTTGAAAACGTGGTTCATTTGATGCTTGCCAAGATTGATGGTGGGCCTGCCGGGTCCAAAGGAATCTCGCTTTTTGTTGTTCCAAAGCATAGACCAGAAAACGGAACATTGGTTAACAATGATGTTTTTACAGCTGGTTTCGAAGCAAAAATGGGAATGAAAGGTTGTCCTGTTGCTCACTTAGTTATGGGCGATAATGGCGATTGCCATGGTTGGTTGGTTGGAGAACCACACAACGGTTTGCGCTATATGTTTCAGATGATGAACGGTGCACGAATCAGTGTTGGAATGATGAGTTCCGCTCTTTCTTCTGCCGCATATTATGCCTCATTGGAATACGCAAACGAGCGTCCACAAGGAAGAACGCTTTCCAATCAAGACTCATCAACTCCAATGGAAATGATTATTAATTATGCTGATGTAAAGCGAATGTTGTTGTTCCAGAAATCTACGATGGAAGGAAGTTTGGCATTGGTTTGTCAGTGTGCTATGTATGCAGATTTGGCTAAAGTTTCAGAAGGCGAAGACAAAGTGAAATACACATTGCTTTTGGATTTGCTTACGCCTATGGCAAAGGGGTATCCTTCAGAAATTAGTGTTCAGAGCACAAGTCAAGGAATGCAAGTATTGGGTGGTGCTGGATTCTGTTCAGACTTCCCTTTGCAGCAGCACTACCGAGATACACGTATTAACCCTATTTATGAAGGAACAACAGGTATCCAAGCAATGGACCTTTTGGGTAGAAAAGTAACCATGAAAATGGGGGCGGCTGTCATGGCATTCGGACAGGAACTTCAGGAAACCATCATGGCCGGAATGGCAGTTGAAGCATTGCAACCATACGCCACAAAGCTGGGCGGTTCGGCTCAAAAGTTTCAAGAAGTAACTATGAAACTGATGGGATTGGCGCAAAGCGAAAAACCAGAAGTTTTCTTGGCAGATGCTACACTTTATTTGGAGAACGCGGGGATTCTTGCAGTTGCATGGCAATGGCTTAAGCAAGCCTTGGTAATTGAAGCCAAATTGGCAGAAAATCCATCAGGTGAGGAATTGAATTTCTATAAAGGAAAGCAAGCTGCGTTCGAATATTATTTCGAGTATGAGCTGCCGAAATCAATCGCCCTAACCAAGCGATTGTTAAGCGATTATAGATTAACACTCGAACTCAAACCTGAATATTTGAATTGATAATGAAAATAGAAAACAAATTAGACAGATATAATTGATTGGGCTGATTGGTTCGTCACCCTGAACTTGTTTCAGGGTCTAATTGATAATCAACGAATTTAGATTCTGAAATAAATTCAGAATGACAGTTCTGCTGATTTTGCACTGTGGCCTTTTATATTTTTCTCTTTTTAAACTCTGTGTAATAACTATTCCCATGACCTACGAACATTTTAAGTACACAGTCGAAAATAAGGTAGCCAATGTGGTTATCAACCGTCCTGAAAAGGTTAATTCTTTTAACGAAATAACTTGGAAGGAACTCAAAGCCATTTTTGAACGAATTGACCAAGACCCAGAGGTTCGAGTTGCCGTACTTTCTGGCGAAGGAAAGTTGTTCTGTGCAGGAATTGACCTTCAAATGTTGATGTCGGTTAAGAATGTCGAGAACATTGAATGTGTGGGAAGACGAAGCGAAAAAATTCTCCGTTTCATTCAAGGTTTGCAGGATAACATTAATGCTATTGAGAAATGCTCAAAACCCGTTCTTGCAGCTATTCATAATGGTTGTATTGGCGGAGGTGTTGATATTGTGGCGGCTTGCGATTTGCGCTATTGTTCGGATGATGCCTATTTCACCATCAAAGAAATTGATATGGGAATGGTTGCCGATCTTGGCACGTTACAACGCTTACCCAAATTTGTTAAACCTGCCGTAGTTGCCGAAATGGCTTTCACCGGAAGAAAAGTTGGTGCAGTTGAAGCAAAGGAAATAGGATTGGTGAACAATCATTTCTCAGACAAGGAATCGATGCTGGCAGAAGTTCATAAGATTGCAGAAACAATTGCTTCAAAATCACCAATTTCAATTAGAGGAACGAAGGAAATTTTGAGACACACGAGAGACCATTCCGTTGCGGATGGCCTGCACCACATGGCAGTTTGGAACTCGGCCATGTTGCTTTCAGATGATTTGACCGCAGCCTTCATGGCAGCTATGAGCAAGCAGACTCCAACCTTCAAGGATTGAGGTTTGAATTCCAATAAGACCTTGTTTTTCTGTAAGAAGTAGATTATTTGCAGTTGGTACAATTTTTGAATCGTGAAATGAAATTCCTGATTATGAAAAAACTCATTCCTATTCTATCCATTGTACTGCTTTCCTCCTGCTCCATCAATCGCATGTACTTAACAGTTGACACCAAGCAACAGATAGAAAAAGCGGGGGTAGATATTAAGCAAGTTCAATTCTATAACTCTGAAGAGATTCTTCTGGCGCGCCAACTCAACAAAGGTGAACTAAAAGTGGCCGAAGGGAAAGTGAGAATTGAGAACGGGCAGAGCATTGAAGAGATTATCATTCCAGCCAATACACCAGGAATCTGCGAACTGAACGATGAGAAAACACTGAAAGTGAGTTTTGATAAGGGTGATGGCAAATCAATTCCATTCCTTGTTGAACGTAAAGGCGACATTGTAACTTCAGGAAGTTATTTCAAGATTGGGGCAAAACAATGGGTACGGACTTCACGTGGCGAACAGGTTGGAAAAGTAGATTATCAGGGACAAATCTATAACCTCGTTAGAGGAGCAAATAGTCGTTTAATGATTGACAAATCTGTTATGAACAAGGTTGACCGTAACACCCACGTAGCCAAAGGTCGCAAACTGTAAAGCCTTACTTTTGTGCCTCAAAACAGGAGATAAATGGAACTTCTTATGACCAAAGTGTGCATGACCAAAGACCTTGGTGTGCACGGGAATCTTTTTGGTGGGTTGATGCTTTCATGGCTTGATGAAGCGGCTGTTGCCATGAGCAATCGCATCTGTAAGACGCCAAACATGGTCACACGAAAAATGACTGAGATCCTATTTGAACGCCCAGTAAAAGTTGGTCACATCATCAACATCTATGGCCAAGCCGTTTCGATGGGAATGACTTCCATTGCGCTCAACCTGGAAGCGAGGCGCTATAATGTTTACACGGAAAAGGAAGATGTGGTGTGCACCACCACCATCGTTTTTGTGAGGATTGATGAGGAAGGCAACAAGATTCCGATTGCTGGAGAAGTGCGCAGAAAGTTTGCAGAGCGAAACGGTTAGTTATCGCTTAAATAAATATTCACTTTGCGATACTTTGAAACCAACCTTCTCTAAAAGTGCAGAATTCTTCTCTCCAACATTCAGACGAATGAGAATACTTCCCTTTGAATAAACTTTGGCCTGATTAATCAAATGAGTTGCTATTCCATTTCTGCGAGCCTTTTCGGAAACAGCTAGAGAAACCAAAATATTCTCAGCAAAATAGCCTTCAAAATTAGTTCGGTTAACAACCGACACCCCAATTATCTCATCGCCAATTCGTGCCATTAAAACAAATCCGCCTTGGTGCGGAAATTTACTCAGTGCGTACTCGATTGCATTGGAAAGATTTTCTCTCGAATCGGCATAATCATCCAAATTGTCCATCAAAAAATCAATGATAGCCTCCTTCTCCAAGGTGGTAACGAAATCGGTGGTGTTGAGTAGTTGATAATCGACCATTTGTTAAATAATGTAAAAACTAGAATTTGAGGGCAACGTGGAATAAGCTCTGCGTTTCTATTGCGTTAAACAGGATAATATCATCTTAAATAATAGAAATAAAAAAGCCACACATACATTGATTTCCACGGAATTTTCGCGGATAATCAATTTCATTTCTGTGTAAATCTGTGTATCGGTGGCTAAAAAATATGTTTTTCAATATGTTTGGTGACTAAGACCCAATGGCTCTGTTGCAACAAAAGCCAAGAAAGTAAATAAGCACATGAATTGCTAATTTCGGACACGATTTCAAATTAAAATCAAGTATAATTAATATGAGGAGATTGATATTTACGTTGCTTCTTTTGGGAAGTGTGTCCATGGCATTTGGACAAAAAACAGGCTACCAAATTGACTTTAACATAGAGGGTTGCCAAGCCGGCAAGGTGGTTCTTGCCTACTACTATGGCGATAAACAATACATTAAAGACAGCACCCGTGTTGACGACAAGGGAAAGTTTGTCTTCAAAGGAGAAAACGCTCTTGACCAAGGAATTTACATCGTGGTTATGCCGCCAGACAACAAATACTTTGAGGTAATTGTGGATGAAGACCAACACTTTTCAGTGAATTCCGTGTTTGCAACACCCATCAAGTCGATGAAGATCACAGGAAATGAAGAGAACGTTCGGTTTTACTCTTACCTCAAATTCCTGAACGACCAAAAGACCAAAAGCGAGCCACTTGCGAAGCAAATGGAAGAATTACAGAAAGCAGATAGCGTAGGTTTCAGAAATACGCCTGAATTCAAAGTGCTTCAAGAACAAATGACCGCCATTGATGATGAAGTGAAGGATTACAAGAACAAATTCATGGCGGATTATCCGGATGCGTTATTGACCAAAGTGTTTCTTGCTTCCAAAGACCCTGAAGTGCCAGAAGCTCCTAAAAACGAGGACGGAAGCATTGATAGCACATTTGCTTGGAGATATTTCAAGGATCATTATTGGGATTTGGTTGATTTTTCTGACGACCGCATCATCCGTACTCCAGTTTATCACAGCAAGTTGGAGCGATTCATGTCAAAAACGATTTATCAGGTTCCTGATTCAGTTATTAAAGAAGCAACACTTCTTATTGAGAAAACAAGAGAAAGTAACGAGCTTTTTAAATACACCGTTTTTTGGATTACCAGCCATTTTGAAACATCCAAGCAAATGGGAATGGAATCAGTTTTCGTTCAGATGGCTAAAAATTATTACATGACTGGGCAAGCGTTTTGGGCAGATTCGACCACGGTGGCAAAAATTGGAGAACGCGCACAGAAACTGGATTACTCGCTTATTGGAAAAGTCGCTCCGAACTTGATTATGAACGATACGGCTGGGAAAATTCAAATTCTTCATGCTATTCCCAAAGAATACACCATTGCTTATTTCTGGGATCCGGACTGTGGGCATTGCAAGAAAGTAACCCCAAAAGTGAAAGAGTTCTATGATGCATTCAAAAAAGAATTGGATGTAGAAGTATATGCTGTAAATACCAATTCCAAGGAACGAGAAGACTGGCTCAAATACATCATTGACAACAAGTTGGATTGGATTAATGTGGAAGACCCAGAGCAGAAAACGGCCTACAAATATCTGTACGACATCTACTCTACTCCTGTCATCTATCTTTTGGATAAGGACAAAAAGATTATTGCCAAACGTATTGGAGCAGAAGACCTTGAAAACTTCATCCGTTTCCATAAGAAGAAGTCGTCCTAGAACTTAACTTAGCCCAAAATTAAACACATGTTGAATTCAAGAAACCTATTCATTCTAGCCCTTATCGTGCTTGCCGCTGTGCTGCGCGTTTCGGGAAATCTTCCTTACAACTTCACGCCTGTTGCTGCCATTGCACTTTTTGGTGGAGCCATGTTTAGCAACCGTGCATTGGGTTTTATTGCACCACTTGCCATCATGTTAATCTCCGATTTTTTCATCGGATTTCACAGCAGCATGTTTGCTGTGTATGCGGCTCTCATCGGTATTGTTCTTATTGGACAATTGGTGAGAAAGAACCCGACCATGCTTCGAGCATTTGGTGGTGCACTTGCAGGTTCTGTTCTGTTCTTTCTTGTAACCAATGCTGCGGCTTGGTTGGTGCTTCCGCAATACACAAAAGACCTTTCTGGTCTATTTAATAGCTATGTAGCTGGTGTGCCGTTTTTCAGAGGGACTTTGATGGGAGATTTGCTTTTCACAGGTATTTTCTTCGGTAGCTACAAGTTGGCAGAATACCGTTTCCCTTCGTTGGCAAAAGCCTAAGGTTTGATCAAAAACCCAATTACCGTAACGCTTGTTGCGCTTGGACTGGCAACTGCCGTCAATATCTATTATTTTGTTACAGGAAGTGACCTGACCGTTGTTGTTTCAAGAACACTGTTTGTGGATATGTTTCTTGTGTTGAGTCTTGTGCCCATCTATCAGGCTGTGCTCTTGACCAATGTTCAGGCTGATTTTTCGATGATAGACAAGATGAAATCAGGCTTGAAACCTGTGGCCATGTACACGTTTATACTTGCCATCATCACCTTCGTTCTGGTAAAACTGTTTGGAGAGCCTTTGATTGGAGCGCGGATATTTGAACTGTCCGAAACGTTGAGCAAAGCGGTAGCAGAAGGTGTAATCACCACTGAGCAGAAAGTGCAGCAGATAGAATTGGCAAAGCAGATTTATTCGCCCACTTCACATGTATTGATTGTTCTTTTGGGAAACCTTTTTATCGGTTTCATAAGCTCCATTTTAGCAGCAGTGCTGGTTAGGAAGTGATTATTTCTAACCGACCACTTTATCTGCCAACTTTTCCAAATCAAGTCCATCAAAGGTTCCCGAGCTCATCATGAGCAGGTTCTTGCGTTTCCAATTGATAGCTTGCAGGTGTTCTTTCAGCTCTTTTGAATCTGTAATAACCACAAGATCTTTTCTATCGAACGCCTTTTTCACTTCCTTTTTGGTAAGCGCAGGAAGTTTCTTGTGCTTGAGCGTTTTGGGGTTGAAATAAACAATGGCCTCATCTGCCCGCTTCATGCTTTTGCGGTATTCCTCCAAAAACTTGAGATTGAGCGAACTGAACGTGTGTAACTCCAAGCATGCAACTAGCTGACGGTCGTCAAACTGTTTTTTTACGGCTTCAACTGTGGCTTTCACTTTGGAAGGCGAATGCGCGAAATCCTTGTACATGGCCGATTTTTTAGAAGAGGCCAGCAATTCCAACCGTTTGGATGCGCCTTTAAAATCCTGAATGGCCTTGTAGAACTTCTTGTCCGTTACACCCAAACTGGCACATACCAATCGTGCTCCATTCAGGTTAACCAGATTATGTTCCCCGAAAACTTTCAATGGAATCTTGCCATTGCTCGTAAGCAGATAAGTCACTCCATTATCAATCGTATTTGTCGGAACCGAATATGGCAATAACGTGATGTCATTATCCGACTCCTCGGCCACTTTCTTCACCTCGGCATCATCGATACAATAGATTAGCTTACCTCCTTTCTCAATCAGATCAACGAAAATATCGAACTGCTCCACGTAATTATCGAAGGTCGGGAACACATTTACATGGTCCCACGCAATGCCGCTGATCAAAGCAATGTTCGGTTTGTATAGATGGAACTTAGGTCTGCGGTCAATCGGACTGCTGAGGTATTCATCTCCTTCGAGAATTACGATTGGAGCTTCTTGGGTGAGTTTGACCATGGTATCGAATCCCGCCAATTGCGCTCCAACCATGTAATCTGCATCAACTCCACACTTGTTCAGCACATGAAGAATCATGGCCGTTATGGTGGTTTTACCGTGGCTTCCACCAATGACAACCCGTGTCTTCTCCTTGGTTTGTTCGTAAATGTATTCGGGATAGGAATAGATCTTCAGCCCCAACTCTTGCGCTTTCAACAGTTCCGGATTATCGGCTCGTGCGTGCATTCCTAAAATGACGGCATCAATATCTTCGGTAATGTTGGCTTCATCCCAACCCATTATGGCAGGAAGCAGACCGTATTTGGCCAATCGGCTCTTTGATGGCTCGAACACTTCATCGTCTGAACCAGTTACCTGATAACCTTTATGATGCAAGGCCAGCGCCAAATTGTGCATGGCACTTCCGCCAATTGCTATGAAATGGGTGTTCATCTCAATTTACTGTTAAGTGAATGTTAAAGCTTGCAAAATAAGACTGACTACGAAAGCGGCAACATTAAATTTTACTTTGAATTGTCGATTGTCCACAGACCACGGTCGACTATCTATGGACTATGGACTGTCGACTATAGACTAACTGCTATCTTGCCGCCAAATCAGAAACAAATGCAACTCTACAGTATAGAAACGGGATATTTTAAGTTGGATGGCGGTGCCATGTTTGGGGTTGTGCCCAAATCGCTTTGGAATAGAACCAATCCTGCGGACGAGAACAACCTCTGCACCTGGGCCATGCGCTGCCTTCTTATTCAAACGGAAGACCGATTGATTTTGGTGGATAACGGCATTGGAAATAAGCAGGACGATAAATTCTTGCGCCATTACTATTTGCATGGCGATGATACGCTGGAAAAAAGCCTTGCCAAGCACGGATTTGGGAAGGATGACATCACGGATGTGTTCCTTACCCACCTCCATTTTGACCATTGTGGTGGCAGCGTGGCTTGGAATCGCGACCATACTGGTTACGAAATGAATTTCAAGAACGCCACGTATTGGAGCAATGAGCGCCATTGGCTTTGGGCTACGGAACCTAATCGAAGAGAAAAAGCCAGTTTTCTAAAGGAAAACATACTTCCAATACAGGAAAGCGGACAACTGAAATTCATTGGCGATGAAGGAAATTGGATTCCCGGAATTGATATTCTGTTTGCCAACGGCCACACCGATGCGCAAATGATTCCAAAAATTCAATACAAGGATAAAACCCTCGTTTTTATGGCTGACTTGCTGCCATCCGTAGGCCACTTCCCTCTTCCATTTGTGATGGGATATGAC